>Ga0182024_10000082_pt1 | contig 182432 bp, 162 predicted proteins | sample P32metaG_FD_120480 | JGI IMG/M metagenome (GOLD analysis project Ga0182024, IMG submission 120480) | Permafrost microbial communities from Stordalen Mire, Sweden - P3-2 metaG (Illumina Assembly) | ecosystem: Environmental > Terrestrial > Soil > Wetlands > Permafrost | place: Sweden: Stordalen...
ACCTGCGAATTCACACCGTCGTTTGTAAGCCCACGATAGAAAAGCTGAAGCAAAACTCCTAGGCTCGAAGAACGAGGCGATATGAGTACCTATCGGGCGCCCTTACGCGATTTTCACTTCCTCATCAACGAGATGCTCGATTTCGCGGCGATCGCGAAGCTGCCGGGATTCGAGGAAGCGCCCGAGATCGTCGATCCGGTCCTCGAAGAGGCGGCGAATTTCGCCGCTAACGTCCTCGCGCCGCTGAACGTCGTCGGCGACCGAGAGGGCGCGAAGTGGAGCGGCGGCAGCGTAGCGACGCCGAAGGGCTTCAAGGAAGCGTACCATCAGTTCGCCGGGGCGGGCTGGATCGGACTCCCGCTCCCGCCGGACTACGGCGGTCAGGGCTTGCCGCAAGTGCTCTCGACTGCGGCGCTCGAGATGTGGAACGCGTCGAACCTCGGTTTTTCGTTATGCCCGCTGCTCAATCAGGGCGCGATTGAGGCGATCTTGCTCGTCGGCACCGACGAACAAAAGAAACGCTACGTGCCGAACCTCGTTTCCGGAAAGTGGGCGGGGACGATGGATCTCACCGAGCCGCAAGCCGGCTCGGATCTCGCGCAGGTTCGCACCAAAGCGGTTCCGCAGGGCGATCACTATCTGTTAACCGGCAACAAGATTTTCATCACCTACGGCGAGCACGATTATACCGAGAACATCATCCACCTCACGTTGGCGCGCACGCCGAACGCTCCGGAGGGAATCAAAGGGATCTCGCTGTTCATCGTTCCGAAAGTCAACGTCAAAGCGGACGGCTCGCTCGGCGAACGCAACGACATCCAATGCGCGTCGATCGAACACAAGCTCGGAATCCACGCCTCGCCGACGTGCTCGATCAACTACGGCGAGAAGGGCGGAGCGGTCGGATACCTGATCGGGAAAGAGAACGAAGGGCTCAAGTACATGTTCATCATGATGAACTTGGCTCGCTTCTCCGTCGGGATCCAGGGTTATGCGCAAGCCGACCTCGCCTACCAGATGGCCCTCAAGTATGCCAAGGAGCGCGTCCAATCGAAAGACATTGCGGCGAAGGAGTGGACGCCGGTGCGCATCATCGAGCATCCCGACGTTCGACGCATGCTGATGGATCTCAAATCACAGATCGAAGCGATGCGCGCGCTCGCGTTTTACACCGCCGTTGCACTCGATAACGCGCACCTCAATCCCGATCCAAAGCTTCGCGAGGAGCATCAGGCGATCGTCGAGCTGTTTACGCCGATCGTCAAGGCCTGGTCGACCGAACTCGGCACGCAATTGGTCTCCGAAGCGCTGCAAGTCTTCGGCGGGATGGGCTTCATCGAGGAGACCGGGATCGCGCAAGTCTATCGCGACGTGCGCATCGCCCAGATTTACGAAGGGACGACCGGCATCCAAGCCAACGACCTGCTCGGCCGCAAGTTCCTCAAAGACGTGGGGAAGACGGCGACGCGCGTCATCGCGCAGATGCAAGCAACCGTCAAGGAACTCGACGCCGCCGAGAACGACGACGTCAAGGCAATCGGCAAGGAACTCGGCAAAGCCGTCGGCGCGCTCGGCGAGACCTCGATGTGGCTCGGCTCGAACGCGATGAAGGATCTCAAGGGCGTCTTCGCAGGCGCAGTTCCGTATCTGATGCTATGGGGCTACGTCGCGGGCGGCTGGCAGATGGCGCGTGCGGCGCTGATCGCCGCGAAGAAGTCCGGCGATCCGTTCTACGATGCCAAGCTCGTAACCGCGCGGTATTATGCCGACCACGTGCTCCCGAAGGCGCTCGGCCTCAAACACGAGATCACGAGCGGCGGAAAGAGCACCCTCGCGCTCAGCGAAGCGCAGTTCGACTTGGACCGAGCTTCGCTCGTGCTGGTGTAGGGGTTCGCTAGTCGACCTTCCGGTCGTCGCCGAAGCCTCGACCGGATTCGGCGAGGCTGACGAGCAGGCGGGCGGGGCGCCAGAAGGCGGGGTCGCGGTCGGCGAAGCGCTTGATCGCCGCGAGGACCTTCGGTAGCCCGACGTCGTCGGCGTAGCGCATCGGGCCGCCGCGCGCTTTCGGGAACCCGTAACCGTTGAGCCAGATCGTATCGACGTCGGCCGCCGATGCGGCGACGCCTTCCTCTAAGATGCGGGCGCCTTCGTTGATGAGCGCGTAGACGCAGCGCTCTACGATCTCCTCATCGTCGATCGCGCGCTGGGCGACGCCGAGCCGCCCCCGCTCGGCCCCGACGATCGCATCGACCTCGGGGTCGTGGTGGCGCGTGCGGTCCCCCGGCTCGTAGCGGTACCATCCCTTTCCGGCCTTCTGTCCGAGCCGTCCGGCGGCGACCAGCGCGTCGGGGAGGTCGCTGACTACGAACGGCGGTGCGGTACCTCTCTTGATCCGCTCGTGCTTCGCGCGCCAGCCGACGTCGATCCCCGCGAGATCGGCGACGGCGAACGGTCCCATCGCAAAGCCGAAATGCTCGAGCGCGGCGTCGACTTGCACCGGCGTTGCGCCGGCGAGGACGAGAAATTCGGCTTCGCGCCGGTAGCCGAGCAACATGCGGTTGCCGACGAACCCGTCGCAGTTGCCGACGACGACCGGAATCTTCCCGAGTCGCTTCCCGAGTCCGACCGCGGCTGCGATCGCCGCAGGTGACGTCTTCGCGCCGCGCACGATCTCGAGGAGCGGCATGAGGTGCGCGGGGCTGAAGAAGTGCATGCCGAGCGTCCGTGCCGGATGCGGCGCGGCGGCGGCAATCGCGTCGACGTCGAGGGTCGAGGTGTTGGTGGCGAGCAGCGCGTCCGCCGGCACGATCGCTCCGAGACGTGCAAAGAGCCCACGTTTGAGATCGAGATCTTCGAAGATCGCTTCGATCGCGACGTCGGCTCCTGCGGCGGCGCCGATTGCGCCGGCGAATGCGATCCTTCCGATGCGGGCGTCGCGTTCGCCGGCGTCGATCCGCCCCTTTTCTAGCTGCGCCGCATAGGTGCGCTCGATCGTGCGGCGCGCGCGGTCGAGCGCGTCCGAGGCAGCGTCGATCACCGTCACGCCGATCGATGCGCCGGCGAAGGTCATCGCGATCCCCGTCCCCATCGTCCCGGCGCCTACGATTGCGGCGCGCTCGATTCGCCGAGGAGATGCCGCGCGTTCGTGCAAGTCGGAGTTCATGTCGTTCGTTTCATCCCCCGTTGCGGTATGCGTTTCGTGTTGACCGAATTCCGGCCGCAAATCCAGGAGCTGCACGCAAAGCTCGAGGCGTTCATGCGCGACGTCGTGGCACCGGGCGAAGAGATCTACGCCGAACAGCATCGCGCATCCGCCGACCGCTGGACGGTACCGCCGATCATGGAGGAGCTCAAGGCCAAGGCGCGCGCCGCCGGCCTTTGGAATCTGTGGCTCCCCGAGAGCGAGTACGGTGCCGGCCTGACGAATCGCGAGTATGCGCCGCTCTGCGAGACGATGGGCCGCTCGCACATCGCGCCCGAGGTATTCAACTGTGGCGCCCCCGACACCGGAAACATGGAGGTACTGGTACGCTACGGGACGCCCGGGCAGAAGAAGCGCTGGCTCGAACCGCTGCTCGCCGGGGAAATACGCTCCGCGTTCGCGATGACCGAGCCGGACGTTGCCTCATCCGACGCGACCAACATCGCGACGAAGATCACGCGCGAGGGCGATTCGTATACGATCGACGGCCGCAAGTGGTGGACGAGCGGGGCGATGGATCCACGCTGCAAGATTCTGATCGTCATGGGAAAGACCGATCCGGCGGCGCCGAGGCATAAGCAGCAGTCGATGATTTTGGTGCCGACGGAGACGCCGGGGGTCCGCGTCATCCGTTCGCTTCCCGTCTTTGGCTATGACGACGCGCCGCACGGCCACGCGGAAGTCGAGTTCAAGAACGCCCGCGTTCCGGCCGAGAATCTGCTGCTCGGCGAAGGCCGTGGGTTCGAGATCGCTCAGGGGCGCCTTGGGCCCGGACGGATTCACCACTGCTTGCGCTCGATCGGCGCCGCCGAACGCGCGCTCGCGGCGATGTGTGAACGCGTGACCGAACGCGTCGCGTTCGGGAAACCGCTCGCCGAACAAGGAGTCATCGGCGAATGGATCGCCGATTCTCGGATCGAGATCGATCAGGCGCGCCTGTTGGTGCTGCATGCCGCCGAGAAAATGGATCGCCTCGGCAACAAGGCGGCGCGCGCCGAGATCGCGATGATCAAGGTCGTCGCGCCGAACGTCGCCGTACGCGTGATCGATCGCGCGATTCAAGCGCATGGCGGCGGCGGCATTTCCGACGACTTCGGCCTCGCCTACTTGTATGCGTGGCATCGCTCGCTCCGCCTCGCCGACGGCCCCGACGAAGTTCATCGCGCCGCGATTGCAAAACTCGAACTTCGACGTCAGGCGGAACGACAGGGCGTTGGCCGATAGCGAGACGCCTCCGGCGCTCGACCTCGTTCGAAACGATGTCGAGCGCTTCTTGTCGGAGCGCCTCGGCCGCCGCGCGCGCGTCGTCGAGCCGAAGTTGCTCGCCGGCGGCGCGTCGCAAGAATGCTGGAGCATCGACGCCGCAATCGAGCCCGGCGGCGAGCGCCTCGAACTCGTGATGCGGCGCGACATGGGCGGCGTTCTCACGACCCAGACCTTGTCGCGCGATGCGGAGTTCGCCGTGATCGCCGCGGCGCACGCGGCCGGCGTTCCGGTGCCGAAGCCGTATTTTGAACCGACGACGATCGGCGGGAAGCCGGCGTTCTTCATGCAGCGCGTGAGTGGTGAAGCCGTCGGCCGGCGAGTCGTCGGAGATCCCGCGCTCGCGCGGGCGCGTGAGCGATTGCCGGAGCAACTCGCGACGGCGCTCGCCGCGATTCACGGCATCGACTATCGTGCCACCGGACTCGATCGGCGCCTGCATGGCCCAGGGCCGGGTCAGAGCGCCGTCGTGGCGGAGATCGAGCGGCTCTATCGGGAGCTTGATTCGGTCGATGAAGCGCACCCGGCGATCGAGCTCGCGCTGCGCTGGCTGACGTTGAACGAGCCGCCGCCCGAGCGCGAGCGGACGCTCGTGCACGGAGATTTTCGGATCGGCAACCTGATGGTCGGCGCCGACGGACTCGTCGCGATCTTGGATTGGGAATTCGCGCACATCGGCGATCCGATCGAAGACGTGGTCTGGCCGTGCGTCCGCGCCTGGCGCTTCGGAAACGTTACGCTCGAGGCCGGCGGCTTCGCCGACCGCGAGACCTGGCTGCGCGCGTACGAACGCGCCTCCGGCCGCGAGATCGACCGGCGCAGGGTCGCATATCTCGAAATACTGGGCAACGTACGGTGGGCCGTCGGCGCACTGATGCAGGCGCGTCGCCACCTTTCCGGGGTCGAACCAAGCATCGAACTCGCGAGCCTCGGTCGAATCTCGGCCGAGATGGAATATGAAGCGTTGCGCCTGATCGGGGAGTTTGGGTGAGCTTCCACGATCGCCCGACGATCGAAGAACTGCTCGTCGCCGTACATGACTACCTTACGGGTGAGGTCGCCGCGACGGGCGATCGTCGCGCGCGCTTCCGAGCGCTGATCGCGGCGAACGTTCTGGAGATCGTCAAGCGCGAACTCGCGGTCGCCGATGAAGACGCGCGCCTCGAGGACGACCGGCTTCGCGCGCTCGGCTATCGCGAGGGGTCCGCGGGCGAGCGTCGCCGGCGCCTGGCCGGTGAGATACGGGCCGGCGCCTACGACGAGCCCGACCGCTTTGCCGCCGCCTGCGCTTTCGCAAACGAGATGGTCGCCCGCAAACTGGCGGTGAGCAATCCGCGCTACTTGAACCGCCCCTGAGCGGGGCGCCGCCGGACCATCGCGAAGCCGCTATGATGAAGAATCGGCTTTCGTACCGTTCGATCGCGCTTGCCTCGCTGGCCGCCGCTCTGTTCCTCGCGGCGGCGCCGCACTCGGTGTGCGCTGCCGAGAACAAGGCGACCCCGGCGCTGGCCGAATTCGAAAAAGTGTTCGCCGGAATCAACGACTACCAGTTCGGGATCGTGACGCACGAGACGACCGACGACGGGAAGAGCGTCGAGGACCGCGTCTACGTGTTCAGATGGCGCAAGCCGAGCGACGCGCAGATCATGGTCTTACAGGGTCGCGACAAAGGTGGCGCGGCGACGTGGCACGGCGGCGACACGGTGAGCGGGCATCACGGCGGCTTCTTGTCGGGAATTCATCTAACGAAGAGCATTCACGATCGGGATACGACATCGCTGCGCGGCGACATCTTGATCTCGGACGCTTACGATGTGATCATCAAGCACTTCACCGAGACGCCCGGAACGCTTAGCGAGGCGCCCGGTCCGGCGATCGACGGACAAGCGACGACGGCCGTCACGTTCGTCGTCGCCGATCCGAAGAGCAACGCCAACGTCTCGAAGGACGTCGTCTTTTTTTCGAACGCCTCGCATCTTCCGCTCGGCCGCGATCAGTATGTCGGCACGACGCTCGTGAAGACCGAACGCTTCAAGGACATTAAAACGAACATCGGCCTCAAGGACTCGGACTTCAGAGGCTAGCCTCAGCGGGCGCGACTTGAACAGCGTTTTCTCGGCCGTAGAAAACACGGCGAACGCATGTTCGATTCAATCCATCGATCCGTAGCTTCGGAACGGGTCGGGGCGCCAAGCACCCGGCCGAGATCGTGTGAATCGCCGCCGGAGCGCGTGATGCGCGAGAGGCGGCGAGAGGCAGGCAAGGCTCGCCACGGATGGCGAGCCGCAGGCGTGGTCGAGGCCGGGTGCTTGGCGCCCCGATCAGAACCGCAAACTCTGCCGAGCCGCAGGCGCGGTTGAGGCCCACACACGGCGGCCTTCCGACCTCAGCGGCGACACAGAGCGACTGAGTCGGAACGAAGAGAGCGGCGGCGGCCGGAATTGCAAACTTTGGAGGCGGCGCGTAGTCTGACTGCACACACACCCTCGCCGCCGGGAGCCTGACATGGCACGCATCTATGACAACCTGGCCGACACGTTCGGCAATACGCCCCTGGTCAAGATTCCGCGCCTGAACAAGGGGATCGCCGGCACGGTCCTCGTTAAAATGGAGTCGTTCAACCCCGCCGGCAGCGTGAAGGATCGCATCGGCGTTTCGATGATCGAGGCAGCCGAACGCGAGGGTCGCCTGCGTCCCGACACGGTCATCATCGAGCCGACCAGCGGAAACACGGGGATCGCCCTTGCGTTCGTCGCGGCCGCGAAAGGCTATCCGATCATCCTGACGATGCCGGACACGATGACGCTCGAGCGCCGCAACCTCTTGAGGGCGTACGGTGCGCAACTCGTCCTGACGCCGGGCGCCGAGGGGATGCCCGGCGCGATTCGTAAGGCGAACGAGATACACGCGAGCGACCCCGCGAAGTATTTCATGCCGCAGCAGTTTGAGAATCCGGCAAATCCGGAGATTCACCGGCGTACGACCGCGGAAGAGATTTGGCGCGATACCGACGGCAACGTCGACGCGTTCGTCTCCGCGATCGGGACGGGGGGGACGATCACCGGCGTCGGCGAGGTCATCAAGGGTCGCAAGGCCGGCTTCCTAGTCGTCGCCGTCGAGCCCGACGCGTCGCCGGTGCTCTCCGGCGGCAAGCCGGGTCCCCACAAGATTCAAGGGACAGGCGCGGGCTTCGTTCCGGCGATCCTCAACACGAAGGTTTACGACGAGATCATCCGCGTTACCAACGAGGACGCGATCGCGATGACGCGTCGCGCCGCGCGCGAAGAGGGGATGCTCGTCGGAATCTCCAGCGGAGCGAACATCTGGGCGGCGTTACAAGTCGCCGCTCGTCCGCAGATGACAGGCAAGACGATCGTGACGATCGGTTGCGACACAGGCGAGCGCTATCTCTCGAACCCGGTCTTCGCCGAACAAGAAGCCAACGTCGTCGAGGCGGCTCTCGCCTAAGCGGAGAACCAACGGCGCGCCCCATTTTGCAATAAGTAGATCGGAGCCGTCGATGCCCCCGCCCGTCATTCGACTCGTCGCGTCGGCGACCGCCGTTGCGCTTTTGCTCTCGCTCGCGCCGGTCAGGGCGGCCGTGCCTCCGCAAGACGTGGTGCGGGCGACGCTCGGCAACGGGCTACGCGTCGTCATCGTGCACGATCCGCTCGCTCCGGTCGTCACCGAGATGGTCAACTACCTCGTCGGTTCGGAAGACACACCGCCCGGCTTTCCGGGGATGGCGCATGCCGAAGAGCACATGGTCGCGTCCCGCTCGACCAAGACGCTCTCGGCGAACCAAATCGCGACGATAACGACCTTCCTCGGTGGCGACTTCGACGCCGATACACAAGACGCGGTCACGCAATACTTCATCACGACGCCCGCCGACTATTTGGACGTGGCCTTGCGCGTCGAGGCCGCGCGGATGAGCGGCGTGCTCGATCTGCAATCGGAATGGGCTCAGGAGCGCGGCGCGATCGAACAAGAAGTCTCCGGCGACCTCTCCAACGCGTTTTACCGCTACTACGAAAAGGCGCGCGCGACGCTCTTTGCTGGGACGCCGTACGATCACGATGCGCTCGGGACGCGACCGTCGTTCGACAAGACGACCGGCGCGATGCTCAAGGCCTTCTACGACAAATGGTACGCGCCGAACAACGCGATCCTGGTGATCGCCGGCAACGTCGATGCGACCGCAACGATCGCGCAGGTGAAGTCGATTTTCGGCGCAATAGGGCGGCGTCCGGTTCCCGCGCATGCGGCGATTCGTCCGGGCCCGGTGAACAGCCGTGCCACGATCAAGGATACGAGCGACTTTCCAGTTCCGTTCGTCTTGCTGACGTACCGCCTTCCCGGTTCGCGCAGTTCGGAATTCGCCGCCACCAACGTTGCGCTTGACGTGCTTTCGAGCCAACGGGCGAACCTCTACGGTCTCGCCGCCGAAGGGAAGGCGCTCGCTGCGGGCGCGGACTTCCAGCCGTCACCTGCCGCAAGCCTGGCCTTTGCCTACATCGCGACGGCGCCGGGCGGCGATACCGATGGGGCGCTCGGCATGCTCGCAGGCGTCATCGGCGACTATTTGAAAAACGGCGCTCCGGCGGAGCTGGTCGAGGCGTCGAAGCGCCGCGAGATCGCGCAGTTGCTGTTCTCGCGCAATTCCATCTCGGGATTGGCAGCCGACTGGTCGGAAGCCGTCGCGGTCGACGGGCTCAATTCGCCCGACGATGCGATCGCCGAATATCAAAAGGTGACGGTCGACGACGTCAACGCGATTTTCCGCACGTATTTTCAACGCGACCGCGCCGTTGCCGGGATCTTGACCCCAAAGCCCGGCGCGATTCCCTCCGGAGGCGGAGCGATCGGCGTCAAGGACACCTTCGGTTCGAAGGACGCAAAACCGGTAGCCCTGCCGGCGTGGGCGCAGCGGGTGACGATGCCGCCGCAGGTTCCGGCATCGAACCTCAATCCGAACGATCAGCATTTGCCGAACGGAATCCGATTGATCGTCCAACCGTTTTCGATCAGTCCGACGGTAACGGTTCGCGGTTTGATTCGCAACGATCGGTATTTGCAAGAACCCGCCGGCAAAGAAGGCGTTGCCGATGTCTTGAACGAGCTCTTCACGTACGGTACGGTGTCGTACGATCGGCTGGCGTTTCAAGCAGCGCTCGACGATGTCGCGGCCGACGTGAGCGCCGGGACGTCGTTCGGGCTGACGGTGCCGGCCCAAAGCTTCGATCGCGGGATGCAACTTCTCGCCGACGATCTCTTGCATCCGGCGCTGCCGCAACCATACTTCGCGATCGTTCAAAAGCAAACCGCGGATGAGCTCAAGGGCGTCTTGACCACTCCAGAATATCTCGCTCAGCGCGAGCGGGTCAAAGCGCTCGTTCCCAAGGGTGATCCGACCTTGCGCGAAGCGACGCCCGAGAGCGTGTCGTCGCTGAGTTTGGATGACGTCAAAGCCTATCGCGCCGCCGTGTTTCGTCCCGACCTCACGACGATCGTCGTCACCGGCGACGTGACGCAAGATCAGGCGCGCGCCGCCGTCGAGAAATGGTTCGGCGCGTGGATCGCAAGCGGTCCCAAACCGCCGACGGACCTACCGCCGGTTCCCCCGAACGGCCCGGCTCTCGTGAGCGTTACGGCGCCGGGGCGCCTTCAGGCCTCGGTCACGCTCGCCGAGAATGTCGGCGTGCGCCGCGGCGATGCGGACGCCGACGCGCTCCGCCTGGGGGACGCGATCTTGGGCGGCGGCTTCTACGCGACGCGGTTCTCACGCGACCTTCGCAAGGAAAGCGGCCTCGTCTATTCGATCGCGGCCGGTGCGAGCGTCGGCAAGACGCGCTCGGCGTACACCGTCGAATTCGGCAGCGATCTGAAGAACGTCGCGAAGGCGCGCGCCATCATCGATCGCGACCTGCGCCAGATCGCGAGCAAGCCGCCGACGGAGGCCGAAATGCGACAGGCGAAGACGCAGTTGTTGCGCGACCTCTCGCTCTCCGAGTCGAGCGTTTCGGGGATCGCCGACGGCCTCGCCGCGCGTGCGACGGCCGATGAGCCGCTCGACGAGCCGACGTTGCGCGCGCGCGCGCTCCTCGGCCTCTCCGCCGAGCGCGTTCGCGCCGCTTTCGCGAAATGGATCGATCCGACGCATTTCGTCGAAGTCATCGAGGGTCCGGGAAAATAGCGGTTCAACTCTGGCGTGGTCCGATCGTCGAATCGGTGCACGCGGTGGCCGCGTGCGCCGTCGATCCCTCGGGCGCGCCGGCATTGTCGCTCGGCGACGTCGATACCCCGGTCTTTCTGCGCTCGACGGCTAAGCCGTTCATTGCCGCAGCGATCGTCGCATCCGGGGCGGCCGAACGTTTCGCCTTTGATGCGCGGGAGATCGCCATCACGAGCTCTTCGCACAACGGCGAACCGCATCACGTCGAAGCGGCGCAGCGGATACTCGCCAAGATCGGTCTCGACGAGTCCGCATTGCGCTGCGGGGTGCACCCGCCCGCGTACGAACCGGCAGCCGAGGCGCTCCTCGCAGAAGGCCGAAAGCCGAGCGCGATCCACAACAACTGCTCGGGGAAACACGCCGGGATTCTCGCGATGTGCGTGCATCGCGGCTACGACGTCCCCACCTATCTCGAGCCGGAGCACCCTGCGCAGCGAGCGATCCTCGAGTTTTGTGCGCGGTTGTGCGACGACGATCCGGGGCGCTGGCCGGTCGGCGTCGACGGATGCGGCATCCCCGTTTTCGCGACCCCGCTGCGCCGGGCCGCGCTTGCCTTCGCCCGCTTCGCGACGCTCGAGGGCATCGCGCCCGATGACGCGCGCGCGCTCGGGACCGTTCGCGATGCTTTGGCCAGCGAGCCGGCCTACGTCGGGGGGACCGGACGATTCGATTCGGCGCTGATCGAGGCGACCGGCGGCCGCATCGTGTGCAAGGCGGGCGCCGAGGGCGTCCACGGCGACGCGCTCACGCGCGAACGGCTCGGCCTTGCGGTCAAGATCGTCGACGGCAATCGCCGCGCAACCCCGCCGGCGGTAATTGCCTTATTGAAGGCATTGCGCGCGCTCGAACCCTCTGAAATCGAGACGCTCGCGCCGTACGCCGAGCCCGACGTGCGGAACGTGGCCGGCCGTGTCGTCGGCGTGCTGAAAGCTACATCTCCAACGTGATCGATTTCTTTCTGCGAAGGCCGATCTTCGCCGCCGTTTGCTCGATCGTCATCGTCTTCGCCGGTCTGATATGCATACCGCTGATGCCGGTCGCGCAGTTTCCGAAGATCGCGCCGCCCGTCGTCACCGTTCGGGCGAGTTACATCGGCGCCAGCGCCCAAGCGGTCGAGGATTCCGTCACGATCCCGCTCGAGGAGGCGATCAACGGGGTCCAGGGTCTGCGCTACATCGCCTCACAGTCCGGTAACGACGGCTCGAGCTCGATCACGTGCACCTTCAACCTCGACCGCGACCTCGACGCCGCGACCAACGACGTCCAGAACGCGGTGCAGACCGCGACCGCTCACCTGCCGGCCGAGGTTACGCTGACCGGCGTAACGGTGAGCAAGAACGCCGGAAACTTCATCCTCGGGATCGGATTTTCGTCGCACGACCCGCACACGACGTCGCTCTTTCTTTCGAACTACGCGGCGCTCTATATCCGGGATGCGCTCAAACGGGTCTCCGGCGTCAGCGACGTCATCATCTTCGGCGAGCGGAAGTACGCGATGCGGCTCTGGGTCGACCCGAAGAAACTCGCCGACAACAACCTCGATGCGCAGGACATCGTCAACGCCCTCAACGACCAAAATCAGCAGATCGCCGCCGGCGCGATCGGCCACCCGCCGATCGATACCGGTCAGCCCTACGAGATCAGCGTTCGCGCGGTGGGCCGACTTACGAGCCCACAGCAATTCGAGAACCTCATCCTGCGCACGACCCCCGATGGCGGCCTCGTGCGCATGCGCGACGTCGGGCGCGTGGAGCTGGGCGCCGAAGACTATTCGACCGACCTCCGCTACAACGGGCGCCCGGCCGTCGGTCTTGGGATACTCGTCCTGCCGAGCGCGAACGCACTCGACGTCTCGAAAGGCGTGCGCGCCGAACTCGATCGCCTCGCCCTAAAATTTCCGCCGAGCGTCTTCTACGAGGTCGCCTTCGACCGCACGCAGTTCGTCGACGAGTCGATTCACGAGGTCCTGATCACGCTCGCCATCGCGATCGTGCTGGTCATCCTCGTCATCTACCTATTTCTGCAAGATTGGCGGACCACGCTGATCCCGGCGATCACGATCCCGGTCGCGTTGATCGGAACGTTTGCGCTGCTGAAGATATTGAACTTCTCGATCAACACGTTGACGCTCTTCGGCCTGACCTTGGCGACGGGGCTCGTCGTCGACGACGCAATCGTCGTCATCGAGAACATCGCGCGCTTCATTCAGCAGAAGAAGATGTCGCCCTACGCCGCCGCGTCGGCGGCGATGCGCGAAATCTCCGGCGCGGTCGTCGCGAGCTCGCTCGTCTTGCTCGCGGTCTTCGTGCCGGTCGCATTCTTTCCAGGAACGACGGGGCAGCTCTACAAGCAATTCGCGCTGACGATCGCGTGCGCCGTTTCGATCTCGCTTTTCAACGCCCTGACCCTGACGCCGACGCTTTCGGCGTGGCTTCTGCGGCACGAGGAGGAGAGCAAACTCGGCTTCTGGGGCGCGGTCAATAAGATCATTCATCGGTCTCGCAGCAGTTACCACGCCTCGCTCGATACCGTCTTCCGGTATCGCTATGCGCTGCTTGCGCTCTTCGTCGTTGCGCTCGGTTTGACGGGGCTGCTCTTCAAGGCCTCGCCGACCGGTTTCACGCCGGACGAAGATCAGGGCTTCATGATCGTGACGCTTCAGGCGCCCGAAGGGACCTCGTTGAACGTGACGCAGGCCCTCACTCGACGCGTCGAAACGATAATCACGCAGCGGCCCGAGGTGCTCGCGGTCTTCGACGTCGTCGGTTTCGGATTCACCGGCAACGGCTCCAATCACGCGACGATGTTCGTGCGCTTCAAGACCTGGCGCGACCGTCCGGGCTACCAGCACTCGTTACAGGCGGTCCTCAACGGCCTCTATCCGAAATTCGCCTCGATCCCCGAGGCGCAGGTCTTCGCGTTCACGCCCCCGGCGATTCAAGGCGTCGGCAACTTTGGCGGCTATCAGTTTGAACTGGAAGACACCGGTGCGCTCGGCCTGAATGCGTTGACCGCCGGAGCCTACCGGATCATCGGTGCCGCGAACCAAGATCCGAGTCTGCGCTCGGTCTTCACGACGTTTCGCAACGATAGCCCGCAACTCGTGGTCGACATCGATCGCGAGAAGGCAAAGTCGCTCGGCGTCCCCTTGACCAATATCGCCGAGACGTTGCAGATCGATCTCGGATCGCTGTACGTCAACGACTTCGATTATCTCGATCGCGCCTGGCGCGTCTACGTCCAGGCCGAAGCTCCGTACCGCTCGCTGGTCGGAAACCTGCAAAATATATACGTTCACTCGTCAAGCGGCTCGATCATGCCGCTCTCGACTTTGATCAACGCGCATTTGGACAAGAGCCCACCGGTCATCACGCACTACAATCTCTTCCGCTCGATCGAAATCAACGGTCAACCCGCACCCGGTCACGGTTCGGGCGACGCAATCGCGGCGATGGAGCGCGTGGCCAATCGCCTCGATCCCCAAGGGATCAGCTTCGAATGGTCGGGGGTCTCGCTCGACGAGATCGAGTCCGGGACGCTCTCGGTGCTGATCTTCGGGCTCGGCGTCATCGCCTGTTTTCTGGTCCTGGCGGCGCTCTACGAAAGTTGGAGCGACCCGTTCATCATCTTGATGTGCGTACCGCTTGCCATTCTCGGTGCGCTCTTGGCGATGATGCTGCGAAGCGCCGCCGCCGGCGTCTTTCCGGGGATCGGCTACGTCCTCTCCGACGTCTATGCACAGGTGGGCTTTGTCATGCTGATCGGCCTGGCGAGCAAGAACGGCATCTTGATCGTCGCGTTTGCGAACCAATTGCGCGAGCAGGGCCTCTCGACGGTCGCGGCGGCGAAGCAAGCCGCCGAGACGCGCTTTCGGCCGATCGTCATGACCTCGCTCGCGTTCATCCTGGGCGTCGTTCCTCTCGTTACGGCGACCGGTGCCGGAAGCTCGAGCCGCCACTCGCTCGGGACGCCGGTCTTCGGCGGGATGATACTGTCGACGATCTTGAACCTGTTCATCGTTCCGGTTTTCTACGTGCTCGTCGTCGGCTTCTTCGAACGCCGCCGGGCGCGCAGAAGCGGCGGCCCCAACGGCCCGGGGCGCGCGGAGCCGGAGAGCACGCTCGAAACCGCTTCGGTTTAAGGTTCCGCAACCGGGATTCGGCCCGGGGTCGCTGAAGCGTCCAAGCTCCGAGTAGCTAAACGCCGCCCGGTTTCATTCGCATCCTTCGAAGGGGAAACTCGTGAAGGTTCTTCGTCTTCCGATAGCCTGGGCCGCGATCGCGGCCATCTTGCTCTCGCTCGGTACCCCGGCCCAAACCGTCGCCCAAAGTGGGCCGATCAAAATCGCGGTCATCACCGACATGTCCGGGATATACTCCGCGCTCGCGGGCGAAGGCGCCGCGGTCGCCACCAAGATGGCCGTCGCCGATTTCGGCGGCAAGGTTCTGGGCCGTTCGATCGAGGTCGACGTCATCGATCACCGCAACAACGGCCCCGAGAGCGCCGTGAAAGCGCGTGAAGCGATCGATGGCGGCGCGGTGCTGCTGCTCGACATGACCAACTCCGCGGTTGCGCTCGCCGATAGCGCGGTCGCCAAGGAAAAGCATACGCTCGCGATCGTGACCGGCGCCGCCTCTTCGGCGTTGACCGGCGCCGCCTGTAACAAATACACCTACCATTACGCCTACGACACCTACGCGCTCGCCTCGTCGACGGGCCGCAACGTCGCCCGTCAGGCCGATGGTAAGACGTGGTACGGCATCGTCCCGAACTACGCGTTCGGAACGCAGATGCTCGCCGACTTCACGGCGGCGCTGCAGCCTGAAGGCGCGAAGTTCATCAAGGCCGACATGATCCCGCCCGGCAACTCGGACTTCTCGTCGTATCTGCTGAGCGCGAAGAACTCTGGCGCCGAAGTCCTCGGCGTTCTCAACGCCGGTGCCGACACCGTCAACACGATGAAACAAGTCAAGCAGTTCGGCATCGACAAGGCGATGAAGCATGTCGCCGTCGGGCTGCTCTTCCTGAGCGACGTCGACGCATTGCCCGACGTCTTCGCCGGTTCGCGCATCACGACGTCGTGGTACTGGAACGAGGACAAGCCCGCCCGCGCTTGGGCCGACCGCTTCACGAAAGCGCGCGGCGAAGGTCTTCGCCCGACCGACATTCAGGCTTCGGACTACTCGGCGACGATCCAGTGGCTCAATGCGGTTAAGGCGGTCGGATCGACCGACGCCGACAAGATCGTCGCATATCTGGACGGCAGGCAGTTCAACGACTTCTACGTCCACGGGGGCGAATGGCGCGCTCGCGACCATCGCGTCACGCACGACATGTACGTCGTCGACGTGATTCCCAAAGAACAGATCAAAGAGCCGCACGCGTGGTTCAAGATCGTTCAGGTCATCCCGCCGGGTCGCGCCTTCCGTCCCGAATCTCAGTCGGTCTGCAAGAAGGACTGGTAGGAAGCCTCCCGGTCACCGGCATAGTCGCGTGGGGTCGGCGCCGATAGGCGCCGGCCCCGCTCTTAGTAGGCTCCCTAGGGGGATTGCGTGTTCGCACAGGTTCTCACGCCCGACTACCTGCTGACGCAGATCTTCGACGGCTTCGTCAAGGGCGGCTTCTACGCGCTGCTCGCGCTTGGGCTCAGCATCATCTTCGGGATGCTGCGCATCGTGAACTTCGCCCACGGCGCGATGTATATGCTCGGAGCGTTCGTTGCATACTACGGCGCGCAATTCTTCCACCTGACGTTCTTCGAGTCGCTGATCGTCGCGCCGCTCGTCGTTGGCGCGTTCGGTCTGCTCGTCGAGGTCGGGCTGCTCCGGCGCCTGTACGACCTCGACCCACTCTATAATTTACTGCTGACCTTCGCGCTCGTGCTCATAATCGAGGACGGGATGCGCCTCGCGGCCGGCGCGCTGGGCTCACCCTATCCGACGCCCGATCTCCTTTCAGGCGTTGCCAACCTTGGCTTCACGCTCTATCCGATCTATCGCCTATTCGTGATCGGCGTCTGCATCATCGTGTGCGCGGCGGTGTACTTCTTCATCGAACGGTCGATGCTCGGCGCTCGCATTCGGGCCGCGACCGAGAAGCCGGAATTGACGCAGGCCTTCGGGATCAACACGCGGCGTCTCGTCAGCGGCGTCTTCGCATTCGGCGTCGGCCTCGCGGCGTTTGCCGGCGTTCTCAGCGCGCCGAGCACGAACGTGCAGCCGGCGATGGGCGACGGGATCATCATCAATACGTTCGCGATCGTCGTGATCGGCGGGATGGGTTCGCTGCGCGGCTCGATCATCGCCGGCTTCGCGCTCGGGATCATCGCGAATCTTGGATCGGTGTTCTATCCGCCGATCGCCAACACGCTGATCTTCATCGTGATGGCCGTCGTGATTCTCTTCCGTCCGAGCGGCCTGTTCGGCACGGTGGAACGGACAGCGTGACGCTGCAGTTCATCTCCGGGCCGCGCGGCTTGATCGTGGGCGCGATCCTGCTGGGGATCGGAATCGTGTTGCCGTTCATTCCCGGCGTCTACACGCTCTTTGGGGTGGAGCTCCTTTGTTTCGCGCTGGTCGCCGTCGCCTTCGACCTGTTGCTCGGTTTCACGGGCCTGCTCTCGTTCGGGCACGCGCTGTTTTGGGGCGGCGCCGGCTACGTCGCGACCATCTTGATCGGACGAATGGGCTGGACGTCCTTTCCGGCGGCGGTCCTGGCCGGCGTTGCCTACGCTTTCGTCGTTGCGCTCGTCGTTGGCGCCCTCACGGTGCGCCGCAGCGGAATTTACTTTGCGATGGTGACGCTTGCGATCGCCGAGATTCAGTACTTCATGGCCTATCAATTTGCCGACTTGACCGGCGGCGAGAATGGGACGCAGATCCCGACGCGCGGCTCATTCTTCGGCCTGTCGCTCGAAAACGACCATGTCTACTACTACGTCGTGCTCGCGATCGTCACACTGTGCGTGATGTTCGCGCTCCGTGTCGTCAGTTCGCCGTTCGGCGCGGTCTTGGCGGCGATGCGCGAGAACGAGCAGCGTGCGCGGAGCATCGGTTACGACACCAATCGATTCAAGCTCGCGGCGTTCGTCATGTCGGGGACGCTGGCGGGGCTGGCCGGCGCGCTGTTCGCGGTCGGCAACCGCCTCTCGGGACTCGACGGCGTCGATTGGCACACGTCAGGTGCGATTGTGATGATGACCATTCTCGGCGGGATCGGAACGATCTTCGGGCCGATCGTGGGAGCCGGGCTCTTCGAGTCGCTCGAATACTTCGTCTCGAAGACGGCGCTGGGCGACAAGACCAACCTCGTGATGGGACTAGTCTTCGCCGTCGTCATCCTGCTCGCGCGCCGCGGCATCGTCGGAGAGATCTTGCATCGCGCCTTCGCGCCAAAACGCCGCTTGGTCGAAGACGAGGAGCAACCCGACCGGCTCGTCGTCGACGAAGCTCCTGAAGTCGCCTAAGCCGAGTTTCCTATACCCCGAGGTGCGCGAGCAGGTCCGACTCGCGCGCGATCGCGTCGGCGTTGCTCATCGATTCGACGATGCGGCCGTGAACCATCAGGTAGTGCCGGTCGGCGACGCTTGTCGCGAAGCGCATGTTCTGCTCGACGAGCAGAATCGTCACCCCGGATTTCTTGATCTCGAGGATCAGTTCGCCGATCGCGTTGACGATGACGGGCGCGAGCCCTTCAGTCGGTTCGTCGAGCAGGATCAACCGCGCGCCGCTGCGCAGGACGCGCGCGATCGCGAGCATCTGCTGCTCGCCGCCGGAGAGCGTCGTGCCGAACGCCTTGGCGCGCTCCTTGAGAATCGGAAACAGCCCGTAGATTCGGTCGAGCGGCCACGCGTGGTCGCCGATGACCGGCGGCAGCAAGAGGTTCTCCTCGACGGTCAGGCTGGCGTAGATCCCGCGCTCTTCGGGGACGAACCCGATGCCTCGGCGCGCGATGCGATCGGAGCTGAGCCGGCCGATCGGCCGGCCTTCGAACAGAATGTCGCCGAAGCGTTGGCGTACGATGCCCATGATCGATTTGAGCGTCGTCGTCTTTCCGGCGCCGTTGCGTCCGACCAGCGTGACGACCTCGCCGCGCTGAACATTCAGATCGACGCCGCGCAAGACGTGGCTCTCGTCGTAATAGGCGTTGAGATTGCGCGTCTCAAGCATGCGCGGCGGTCCCGCCGCCGAGATAGGCGTCGATCACGCGTCGATCGCTGCGCACTTCGTCATACGTCCCCTCGACGAGAACTTTGCCCCGCTGCAATACGGTGATCCGCTGGGCCAATTCGGCGACGACCGTGAGGTTGTGCTCGACCAAGACGACTGTTCGTCCTTGTGCTACGCTTCCGATCAGTTGCGTGATCCGCCCGACGTCGGCGGTATTCATCCCGGCGGTCGGCTCGTCGAGAAGCAAAATCTCCGGATCCTGGGCGAGCGAAATCGCGAGTTCGAGCGCGCGCTTGCGCCCATATGCGAGCTGCACGGCGAGCAAATCTTTCTCGTTCTCCAATCCTACGGCGGCGAGCAGTTCGAAGGCGCGCGGTTCGAGCCGTTTGGTCGCGGCGCTCGAAAGCCAAAAGCGCGTCGGCAACTCCGTTCTCGATTCGAGCGAGACCTTGACGTTGTCGAGGACGCTGAGGTGGGTGAAGATGCTGTTGATCTGAAAGCTGCGCACGACACCGAGCCGGGCGACGCGCGGCGCATCGAGCCCGGTGATATCGCGCCCTTTCACGACGATCGTTCCCGCCGACGGCGCGAGAAATCCGGAGAGCAAGTTGAAGAAGGTCGTCTTCCCGGCGCCGTTGGGCCCGATGATCGCGTGGATCGTCCCTTCTTCGATCGCGAGCGAAACGTCGTCGACGGCTTTGAAGCCCGCGAACGACTTGGTCAGGTTCCGCGTCTCGATGATGGCCATCCGCGCCCTTGGTTCTAACGCGCTCCGGCAGGTCCCGTCGAGCGCCGGTATTCCTCGATCCAGCGCCCGGTCGTGAACAGCGCGCGTCCGCGCGTCACCGCCCGCAAGCGGTCGCGCTGGATCGCCTTGTAGAGCGCGTCGCGAGCGGCGCCGCGCGCAAAGGCGGAGAGGGGCCGCAGCTCGGCGGGCTCCGCAGCGGCTTCCAACCGCGAGAAACTCGCCAGGGCCGAGCGCGCGATCAGAACCGCGAGCGGCCACACGTCACCGGAGTCGGCGCGGAAGAGCGCCGTGCGGTAACGGGCAACATCCGGCTGCCGGACGATCAGCGGCGGAAGCCCGAGGCGGCGGAGCATCAAGTTCGCGAGCAACCGCGCGACGCGACCGTTCCCCGACGTGAACGGGTGAATCCGCGTGAACGCCGCGTACGCCTTGGCGACGAACAGCATGGGCGCGCCATCGGATTCCGGCCGGACGCCGAAGCGGCGCGCGAAGGCGGCGATCTCTCGCGGCACGAGCCAGAACGGCGGCGGAACGATCCCGCTTCGGAGCGCCACCGCGGTCGTCACGCGCCACGAACCAGGCCGCCCCCGCTCGTCATGGTGCGTCGCGAGCGCGTGCAGATCGACGATCTCGCCCGGGCGGATCAATTGCCGCCCTCGGGCGGGTTCCGCTCCCTGGATCAGACGGCTTGCGGCCGCGTATCCCGCTACGACGGCATATTCCCGAAACGGCCGGCCGCCGAGCGCGAGACCGCGGTCGACCAGGGCTCCAAGCTCGTCCGGATCGAGGTTGATGCCGGCGAGCGCGCAGGATGCGCGGATCTCTTCGAGGGCGAGCGACGCTCGCTCGCGGGCTACCGCCGGGCCGGCGCCGACCTTTTCGATCCGCTCGCGCTGCGCGTCGATCGTCGCTGAGAGCCGCCGAAAGGCCGCCTCCTCGTTCATCCCGTCATCTTGTCCAAGGCGACCTATTCTCCGCTGCATTGGACATCCTCTATGGCGAAAGGCGGCCGCCGCTAGGGAAGAGCGTGATCCGTGGATCCATATCTGGCCGCCCTCGACGAGCGCGTGCTCGTTTTCGACGGAGCGATGGGGACCGAGCTGATGGCGCTCGAGCTCGGCCCGGACGACTTCGGGGGCGAGCGATCCCAAGGCTGTAATGAAGGGCTCGTCGTCTTTCGACCGGACGTCGTCGCGGCGATCCACCGCGCCTATCTCGAAGCCGGCGCCGACGTCCTCGAGACCGATTCGTTCACCGGATCGCGCCTCAAGCTCGACGAGTTTGGGCTCGGCGACCGCACCATCGAAATCAATCGTGGCGCCGCAGAGATCGCGCGCGCGGCGGCCGACGCGTTCTCGACGCCGCAGCGACCGCGCTTCGTCGCGGGCGCCCTCGGTCCGACGGGGATGCTGATTTCGTCTTCCGACCCGGCGCTCTCGCGGATTACCTTCGATGAACTCGCCGCGCTCTACGGCGAGCAGGCCCGCGCGCTGGTCGACGGCGGGGTCGATCTCTTGCTGATCGAGACGAGTCAAGATCTCCTCGAGATGAAGGCCGCGATCGCGGGGATCGTACGCCAATTCTCGCGCGGTTTGCGCCGCGTTCCGATTCAGGCGCAAGCGACCTTGGACGTCACGGGACGTATGTTGCTCGGCACCGACATCCGCGCGGTCTGCGCGACGCTCGACGCGTTGCCGATCGACGTCATCGGGCTCAATTGTTCGACCGGGCCGACTCACATGCGCGACGCCGTTCGCTATTTGGTCGAGAACTCGCGCTGCTACGTCGCGGTCGTGCCGAACGCCGGGCTTCCGCGGATGGGGCCCAAGGGCGAGACGATCTATCCCGAAACGCCGGAAGAGATGGCGCGCGAGCTCGACTCGTTCGTGCGCGATTTCGGCGTCAACGCGATCGGTGGTTGTTGCGGCACCAATCCGGCTCACATTCGCGCCTTCGTCGAGATCGCTCGCGGCCGCGTCGGGCGCAAGCCCCAACCACAGCCGCTCCAATTCGGCGCATCGGCGATGACCGCGACCGCCCTCAAACAGGACGGCAGCCCGCTGTTGATCGGCGAACGAATTAACGCGCAGGGCTCGCGTCGCCTCAAGCGGCTTCTTCTGGAGGAGAACTACGACGAGATCACCCTTGTCGCTCGCGAGCAAGTCGAAGGCGGCGCGCACGTCCTCGACGTGTGCACCGCGTTGACCGAGCGAACCGATGAAGATTTGCAAATGTCGACCATCGTCAAACGGCTCGCGCAATCGGTAGAGACGCCGCTGATGATCGACTCGACCGAAGCGAAGGTGATCGAGGCTGCGCTCAAGATTTACGCCGGGCGTCCGATCGTCAACTCGGTCCATCTCGAAAACGGCCGGACGAAGGTCGATCAAATCTTGCCGCTCGTCGTCGAAGCCGGGGCGGCGCTCGTCGCGTTGACCATCGACGAATCGGGGATGGCGAAGACGGCCGAGCGCAAGCTCGAGGTCGCCGAACGCATCTACGACATCGTCGTCGGCGAATACGGTCTACCGCCGGGCGCGCTCGTTTTCGATACGCTGACGTTTACGCTGGCAACCGGCGATGCCGAATTTTCTTCCTCGGCTATCGAGACGATCGAAGCGATCCGGTTGATCAAAGAGCGTCTCCCCGGCGTTTTGACGTCGCTCGGCGTCTCGAACGTGTCCTTCGGCCTAAAGCCGGCGACGCGGGCCGCGCTGAACTCGGTGATGCTGCATCACGCCGTCGCCGCCGGCCTCGACATGGCGATCGTCAATCCGAAGGAGATCACGCCATACGGTGAGCTGGATGGCGCCGAACGCGAACTTTGCGACGACCTCGTCTTCAATCGCCGTCCCGACGCCTTGGCGCGCCTGATCGAACATTTTGAGGCACGCCAAGGGACGGCGCAGGCCCAGGACGTTGTCGAAAGTGATGCCGACCTGCCGGTCGCGCAACGCATCCACCAAGCGATCCTGCGGCGGCGCAAGGACGGAATCGAGGCGAAGATCGACGAGGCGCTGCTCGAGCGCGATCCGGTCGCCGTCCTCAACGAAATCTTGTTGCCGGCAATGAAAGACGTCGGCGATCGGTTTGGATCAGGCGAATTGATCCTGCCGTTCGTCTTGCAGTCGGCCGAGGTGATGAAGAAGGCGGTCGCGCACCTCGAGCAATTCCTCGAGAAAACAGAAGGCGTCAGCAAGGGGAAGATCGTGCTGGCGACGGTCTTCGGCGACGTCCACGACATCGGAAAGAATCTGGTCAATACGATTTTGACCAACAACGGTTATACGGTCTTCGATCTCGGCAAGCAGGTGCCGATGAACACCATTCTCGAGAAGGCCGTCGCAGTCGACGCCGACGCGGTCGGCCTCTCGGCGCTGCTGGTGTCGACGTCGAAACAGATGCCGATCTGCGTCGCCGAGCAGGACACGCGGCGCCTGTCGTTTCCGGTTCTCATCGGAGGAGCGGCGATCAACCGCGACTTCGGCCGGCGCATTGCCTTCCTCGACGAGGGTGTCCGCTATTTCGAGCCCGGCGTGTACTACGCCAAGGATGCGTTTGAGGGCCTCGATATCATGGACGCTCTGACGTCCAATGCGCGTCGTTCCGAATTTACCGCGCGCATCCGGACGGAGGCCGAACGCGGGCGCGATGCGGCGCGCTCGAGCGTCGCGGTTCCCAGCACCGGCCGGACGGGGCGCGAGCACCTGGCGCGGGCCGACGTACCGACCCCGCCCTTTTGGGGACCGCGCATCAGCGACAATATCGACGTGCGCGAGTTGTGGGGACATTTCGATCTACGCAGTCTCTACCGGCTTTCGTGGGGCGGTGCCAACGTGAAGGGGGAGGCCTGGGATCAGCTCGTCGCCGACGAGTTCGAACCGCGTCTGCGCGCGCTCCAAGGGCTCGCTGAACGAGAGGCGTTCTTGCAACCCCGCGCCGTCTACGGATATTTTCCGGCGGCCGGCTCGGGCGATGATGTCATCATCTACGATCCGGCCGACCGCCGGCGCACGATAGCGACCTTTCGCTTTCCGCGTCAAATCGGCGGCGAACATCTCGCACTCGCGGATTATCTGCGTGAGCCCGAAGACGGCGCCGCCGGCGACGTCGTCGCGCTGCAGGTCGTGACGGTCGGAGCCGAAGCGAGCCGGCGTGTCGATGCCCTGCAACGCGGTGCCGACTACAGCGAGAGTTACTACGTGCACGGCTTCTCGGTGCAAGCGGCCGAGGCGCTCGCTTCGGCGACGCATCAGCGCATCCGGGCGGAACTCGGTCTCGAGAGCGATCGCGGGAAACGGTACTCCTGGGGCTACGGAGCATGCCCCGACCTCTCGCAGCATGCGATCGTTTGGCAACTGCTCGACGCGCGTGCCGCGATCGGCGTGGAACTCACCGAGGCCTTCCAAATCGTCCCCGAGCAGTCGACCGCCGCGATCGTCATCCATCACCCGCAAGCGGCGTACTTCAACGCGGCCGCGGTTCGCGAGCTCGTCTCGACCTAGCTGCTAGAGGCTACTCCGGTCGGCGGAGCGGCGGAGCGCTTGATCGGCGACGGCGATGAAACCGCCGAGCGCGCCGCAGCCGACGTCGATGGCATTGGAGAGGTAGCCTTCGCGCGAACCGGTCAGCGACTGGCCGATTTCGATCGCCGCGCTGTACGCCGCGACGGCCCACACGCATGTCGGGAAGGCGCGCTGCCGGCCATGTTCTTGCAACGCGCGCCGCAGGAGATAGCCGACCAGTGCGAACGCACCGACGCTATAAGCCTTGCGCAGGAGGACGTGCCAAGCAAAGCTCGAGGGCGAGGTCATCTCGTAGGCCGCGTTACTGAGAGCAACGGCGAACAATGCGGCTGCGACGACGGAAAGCAGCGGGGTCCAGATCTTCATCGTAAGCGTCCTACTGCGGGGGGACGGTTCTCTCCCGGCGCGAACGCTGCCGAACCGTGATCGAGCGCAACAATCCCGCGATCGACGTCGACAATCTCATGGCGCGCATCCAAGAGGAGGTTGCGAAGCGGGGCGTGGGTTTCGAACCCCTCGTCTTCGACGTCGAGGGCGCCGATTCGCGGGGCTTTGATTCAATCGACGCGTTGATCAACACTGCGCAAGCGAAGGCGGAAGTGCGGACCCAGTGGTCCGGCCGATTCCAATTCTTTCCTTTCAATCGCTCCGCTTGGCTGCAGCGATGGGTCTTGAAGGCGCTCGCCTATCTGTTCAAGGATCAACGTCACGTCAATTTCGCCGCGATACAAGCGTTGCGTGAGATGGTCTCGGTCGAACGACAGCTGACGCTGCGCGTCGCGCAACTCGAAGCGCAGATAACCTTGCTCGAACGGCGAGACGAAACGATGGGGTTTCGGTTATAGCCAAACTCGCAATCGTGACGCCCTGGTACGGAAAGCATCTCACCGGCGGCGCGGAGCGACAGGCGCGACAATTGGCGGAGCGCTTCGCCGAGCGCGACCATGAGGTTGAGGTCCTGACGACGACCGCGAGATCGCCGAATGACGATTGGGCCGGCAATCATTTTCCCGAAGGCGAGGCGAGCCTCGGCGGCGTGACCGTGCGGCGCTTTCGCGTCGATCGCCGCGATCGCGACGCCTTCGATCGGGCCAACGCCTTCTTTTTGAGCCAGCCCCTCGGGCCGCGCCGGCTCGCGCTTCCGGAAAGCCACGTCGAAGCGTTCTTGCAAGAGAACATTCGTTCGCGCACATTGCTCGATCATTTGCGCGAGCACGGCACCGAATACGATGCGTTTATTTTTCTCCCCTATCTCTACGGGCCGACGCTGAACGGCTTGCCACTCGTTCGCGAGCGAGCCTGGCTGCAGCCATGCCTTCATCACGAGTGCTATGCGTTCGTTCCGCAGGTGGAGACCATCTTCCATCAGGCCAAGGGGTTGCTGTTCAACAGCGACGGCGAGTACGAATTGGCGCTTCGCCTGTACGGTCCCGGCATTCGTGACAAGAGTTACGTCGTAGGTCAATGGATCGACGAGCCGTTGCAAGCCGAAGCCGCCGGCGGTAGAGTGGGGCAATTCGCCCCCTCTCGCGAACGCTATATTCTCTATCTGGGACGCCGCGATGAGACGAAGAACGTCGGTTTATTGATCGAATCCTTTTTGATGTACCGACGGCAGAACTACGCCACGCCTCTGAAGTTGGTGCTGGCGGGCGCAGGCAACACGTCGTACCATGACGAGCAGCATGGCGTCATCGATTTGGGCGTCGTTTCGGAATCGCAGCGCGACCTCCTCATCGACCACTGCCTCGCGCTTTTTCAGCCGAGCTACAACGAGAGCTTCTCGCGCGTCGTCATGGAAGCATGGGCTCGGAATCGCCCGGTCGCCGTCAACGCGCAATGCATTTCGACCGCGCAGGCCGTCCGCCGCTCCGAAGGCGGTTGGCTGGCGACGACCAAGAGCGAATGGGTCGACGTCATGCGCTTGGTCGACGCGCTGGTTCCGTCGCAATTAGCCGAGATCGGAAGCCGCGGAAACGAGTACTACCGGCGCACCGCTACGGTCGACGGCGTGATGGAACGGTACGAGGACGCGCTGCGACTGACGGCTCGTCGAGCTCCGCGGGCCGTCCACGTCCATCATGTGCTTCCGTCGCTCGATCTGTGCGAGGATATCGTGCGGCGCGCCTTGACGGTCGATGCGCGCCTGCGCGACGCGGGCTTCGTGACCACGATCGATGCGCAGCCGCGAGCGCGCAGCCCGATTCCTGACGGGGCGATCCTGGCGCTGCACTCGCCGCTGAAAGAAGACCTCGAATGCGCGCTCGATTTCGACGGCGATCTCGTGCTCTTCCACGACTCGGCTTCCTTCATGCTCTGCGACGACGAGGTCGCGCGCTTGTCCCCGCGCGTCCGTTTGGCATTCGCATCGGATGAGCCCGCGGCGAACTTTCTGCGTGGCGCCGGGGCGCGCGACGTCGAAGTCTTGCCGCTCGCCGTCGGGATGCGCTGTTGGGACGTCGATCCCGACGCCGACGTACTCGCCGAGTTCGGAGATGGCCGGGTGAACTGTCTGTTTGCGGGTCGGCTCGAAGAACAAAGTTGTTGCGAGCAACTGATCGCAGCTTTCGCGTTTCTGCTCTCCCTTGAAGTCGATGCGCGCCTCGTCATCGTCGGTACCCTCGATCCCAGCCTGCGCTATCACCGCCACTTGTCGCGGATGATTGCGGAATACAAGTTGGATGAGCGCGTGCGCTGTCTATCGCCGTCCGATCCGAGCGTAATCGCCGCCGCATATGAGACGGCGACGATGTTCTGGTCAATGAGCGAAGCACGGCGCGCACAGAGTTGTTTCGTCGATGCGATGTGCTTTGACGTTCCGATCCTCGCCTATGCGGCGGCGCACATCGTGCCGCTCCTTCAAGAAGGTGGACTGTTGTTCAACACCAAGGACAATCTGCTGCGCGCGGCCGCTCTTGCCAAAATCTTGGCTCGTGATGCAGAACTCCGCTCTCGCCTGATCGCAGCCCAGGACGCACGCCGGGCCGCGTTCGTCCCCACAGCATTCGTCGAATACGACAGGTTGCCGCAACTCCTCGGAAGGGTCAGGGCGGCGGTAGGCTAAGCGGTCGGTATGGCAGTCCGGCGGGTCGCGTTCGTCATTCAACGCTGTGGTGACGAGGTCGTCGGCGGAGCCGAGTCGCTCTGCCTGCAAGTCGCGCAACGGCTACGCGCCGTCGCCGATGTCGAAATCCTCACGACGTGCGCGATCGATTATCAGACCTGGCGGAACGAGTATCCCGCGGGCCACTGCTACGTGCAGGGCGTTCGAGTGCGGCGTTTCCCGGTTGACCGTCCCCGCAATCCAGCGGCGTTCGACAGAATTTCCCGTGACGTCGCCTTTCAACTGACGCAGACGCCCCTCGAGCGTCAGGAAGAATGGATGAGGGCCCAGGGCCCGATGTCGACGCAGCTCTTCGAGTATCTGGGCGACTACGAGGCGCTTTACGACTCGATCGTATTTTTCGGGTATCTGTACGCGACGACCTATTTTGGTTTACCTCGCGTCGCACACAAAGCAATTTTGGTGCCTTTCGCTCACGACGAGTGGCCGATCCGGTTGCCGATGTGGGAACGCATCTTCGACCTGCCACGGGGGCTGGTTTTCAGTTCTGAAGAAGAGCGCGAATTCGTGCGTCGTCGTTTCCCCGAAAAGAATATTCGAGGTGAGGTCATCGGGGTCGGCATCGAAGCGCCGCAGGAACGTAACCCGGAGCGCTTTCGCAAACGCTTCAAAATCGAGGAGCCTTTCTTGCTCTATCTTGGCCGCATAGAGAAGGCGAAGGGCGTTGACGTGCTGTTTGACGATTTCGTGCGGTACCGCGAGCGCAAGCGCATGCCGAAAAAGTTGGTCTTGGTGGGCCGCGAGCACACGCGCATACCGAAGCACCGCGACCTCGTTGTCGCCGGCCAGGTCGGCGAGCAAGCGAAGTGGGATGCGATCAGTGCGTGCGACCTGTTGGTCATGCCGTCGCAGTTCGAGAGCCTCTCGCTGGTCGTTTTGGAGGCCTGGGCCTGTGGGAAACCAGTCCTCGTCAACGCGCGTTCGAGCGTCCTGGTCGGGCAGTGCCGGCGCGCACAGGGCGGCATCTGGTACGACTCCCACGACGAGTTCGAGGCGGCGCTCGACCTTTTAGACCGGGATATCCGCCTGACGCTCGGGCGCCAGGGACAGGAGCACGTTCGAAAAAACTATAATTGGGAACGGGTTATCCATGCGTATCGGTCCCTTTTCGATGCGCTTACCCCCTTGCCGTTTTCGGATGGGACGCTCGATTTCAATGACGCTAAATGGTACGCCCAGGACCATCGACCTGACGAAGAAACGCGTCTGCGTTACGGGTAGTGGGGGCTTCCTCGGGTCCTTCGTAGTTTCGCAACTGCGCGATCGCGGTGTGACCGAGCTCATCCTTCCGCGCAGGAGAGATTACGATCTCACCGATGCGGCTGCGATCGAGCGCCTCTTTCGCGAGTTCCGTCCCGAAGTGTTGTTTCACCTGGCGGCGGTCGTCGGTGGGATCGGCGCAAATCAGGAGCACCCGGGCCGGTTCTTTTACGAAAATGCCATCATGGGCATTCAATTGATCGAATATGCGCGGCGCTACAACATTCAAAAGACGATCGTCGTCGGCACGATTTGTGCATATCCGAAATTTGCGTCGCTGCCGTTTCGCGAGGAAAACCTCTGGGACGGTTATCCGGAAGAGACCAACGCGCCGTACGGAATTGCAAAGAAGGCGTTGCTCGTGCAATGCCAAGCGTACCGCCAGCAATATGGGATGAACGCGATCTATTTGCTTCCGGTCAACCTGTACGGTCCCCACGACAATTTCGACCTTCAGTCGTCGCACGTAGTTCCGGCGTTGATTCGCAAGGCGATCGAGGCTAAGGAATCGGGGCTGCGGCGAATGGTGTGCTGGGGAGACGGATCGCCGACGCGCGAATTTCTCTACGCTGCTGATTGCGCCGAGGCATTGATTTTGTCGGCGGAGCGTTATGACGGCGCCGAGCCGGTCAACGTCGGGAGCGGCCAGGAAATTTCGATCCGCGATTTGGTGGCGCTAGTCAACGAGACCGTCGGCTACGACGGCGAGGTCGTCTGGGATACGACGCGTCCGAACGGTCAGCCGCGTCGCAAGCTCGATACGAGCCGCGCCGAGAAATACTTCGGTTTTCGCTCAAGGACGTCGCTGCGCGACGGTTTGCGCCGAACGGTCGACTGGTATTCGCAAGCGGCGCAGACGCCGGGAGCCGTCGTTCCAGCGTAGCATCCTCGTCCTCCACGCAGGCGGTCTCGGCGATCTCGTTCTGAGCTCGTCGCTGTTGGCGGGGCTGCGTGCTTCGTACCCTCGCGTGCGGATCACGTTGGCCGCGCGGGCGGCGGTCGCTCCTTTCGCTGCGGCGTCGCCGATGAAGGCGATGGTCGACCGCATCATCCCGTTGCCGCTCGATCCTTATAAGTGGGACACTCCGACGCCGGCCTTGTTCGCAGTGCTCGAACGAGCGTTCGCCGCGTTCGCGGACGAGCGCGTCGAGACGTTCATCAGCGCCGAGTTGCGCCCGACTTGGTTCAGTTTCGTCCTGGCGGCAAAACTCCGACCGGAGCGCGCCGTCACCCTTCGCCGGGTCGCATATTCGCGCGCGCTCGTCGGCTCGATTTGCGACCGATTGGAGATCGCCGTCCCCCGCTTCGAGCGATACGCCGACGCGCATAGCGGCATCCACGAACTCGAGCGCTATCGCCGGCTCCTTCGTTATCTGGACGCTGGGGAACCGGTCGTGCCTCGCTGGAGCGTCGCGCCGGCGCGGGCCCGGCGCTTCTTGCGCGAGCACGAACTCGATCCGTTTTCGTACGTCGCGTGTTTCCCGAGCGGCTCGGCCGGCGTGTCGTTGAAGATATGGCCGCCCGAGCGGTTCGCCGCCGTGCTGGGAGCGGTACGTGGAACGCTTGGTGGCCGTGTCCTCGTCGCCGGCGATGAATCGGAGCGCGCGCTGCTCGATGATTTCGCGAGGCACTGTGCCGCGGCAGATCTCGAGCCGCACGTTTTCGCCGGGGGGCTGTCGAGCTTTGCCGAGTTGGAGGCACTCGTCGCCAACGCCTGGGGTTTCCTCGGGAACGACACCGGGCTCGCGCACCTCGCCGCGGCATTCGGGGTTCCGGGGGTGACGGTGTATGGCGGCGGCACCTGGCCGATGTACGCTCCCTGGGGGACGGGCAGCGTCGGGGTCGTCCACCCGTTGCCATGCTTCAGGTGCTTCTGGGACTGCGCGTTCGGCCACGGCATCTGCGTCGAGGAGATTCCGCCGGAGTTCGTCCGTTCGGCCCTCGAGGCGGCCGTTGCCGCTCCCGACGCTCCGGCGCGAACCGTCGAGGTCGCCCAGCTGGGCTCCGAGACCGTCGCGGTCATGGGAGCTGCGGCGCGGCGCTACCGGGCGGCGCAGGCCGATCGTGCGGCGAGGTTAGAGGCGCTCCTGGTGCTGGGGAGAAAAAATCGCCGACTCTTCATGCTTCAAGACCGTCGCTCCGAAGAACTGACCAATGAGGTCGCTCTCTTGCGCAAGGAGATCGATGGCTTGCGGGTCGCAATCGCCGAGCGCGACGACCGTATCGAAGCAGTCGAGCGAACCGCCGAAGAGCGGCTCCGAGGGATTGACGAAGTCCAGACCGCCGCCGGAGAACGGCAGGCGGCGATGCTCGATGTCCAAGCGGCGGCCGACGAGCGACTGGCGGCGATGCTCGAGATCCAAGCCGCGGCCGATGAGCGTGCCACGAAACTCAATCGTGCGACCGCGGAAAGCGAGACATTGCGGGTCGCGCTCGCGGAGAGGAATCGACTTATCGAAACGCTCGAGCGAACCGCCAAAGAACGGCTTGTGGGAATGAACGAGAACCAGGCTGTCGCCGAGGAGCGGCTCGAGTTGATTGAAAGCCTTCGGGCGACGATGGCGATGAAAGAGGCGGAACTCGCCGAACGCGAGGGCCGGGTCGCCGAAGTGCTCCGAATCGCCGAAGAGCGTCTCCGAGGAATGCAGGAGCTCGATACGGCTCTGACGTCAGTTCGAGCCGAAGCTGAAAAGCGCGCGACGTTGATTGCGGAGATGTCGGAAGTTCTGGATCGACAAGACCGTGAGATCGCTCGACTCCGTGCCGACACCCGTTAGCACGAGGCCCGCCCCACTCGTTAGCGTCGTCACACCGGTCCGCAATGGCGAACGCTTCATCGAGCAGACGATCGAAAGCGTCCTCTCGCAGGACTACCCGCACCTCGAGTACCTCGTGGTCGATGGCGGCTCGACCGATCGCACGCCGGAGATCCTAGCCCGTTTTCAGGATCGAATCACGATCGTTCGTGGCCCCGACGCCGGTCAGGCCGATGCGCTCAACCGCGGATTCGCGCTTGCGCACGGAGAGATATTGGGCTGGCTCAATGCCGACGACCTCTATGCACCCGGCGCCGTCGCAACCGCAGTGCAGGCATTCGCAGATCATCCTGCGGCCGACGTAGTGTACGGCGCAGCGGATCATATCGACGACGAAGGGCGAGCCATCGACGCCTATCCGGTCGAAGCGTATGACGCTGCAACGCTCGGGCGCCGTTGCATCATTTGTCAACCGGCGGCGTTCGTTCGTCGCTTGGCCATGGCGGCCGCCGGGGGCCTCGACCCGCGCCTTCACTACGCGCTCGATTACGATCTCTGGATGCGCCTGAGCCGTACGACGCAGTTCGTCAAGATCGACCAACTGCTGGCCCACTCGCGGATGCATGCATCGAATAAGACGTTAGCCTTTCGTCGCGAAGCGTACGAGGAAACGATGCAGGTCCTGCGGCGAAATTACGGCTATGTCCCATACGAGTGGGTTTACGCCTACACCAGTTTTTTGATCGATCGAAAGGATCAATACTTTGAAACGTCGGCTCGGACGCCGCTGAAGGTCCTCTTGAGCCTGTTGTTCGGAATCTTTCGCAATCCGTTACGGCCCCTGCGCTTCGTCAAGGACTGGATTTCGCACCGTGGTTTCGCGGTCAGCCGTGGTTGATGGTTCGCTCGTGACGCCGCTCAGGCGTCCGGACCTGCCGCTCGTAACCGTCGTGACGCCGTCTTATAATCAAGGACGTTTCATCCGAGAGACGATCGAGAGCGTGCTCTCGCAGAAGTATCCGAACATCGAGTACATCATCATGGACGGCCTTTCCGACGATGAGACGCCGCAAATCTGCGCCAGGTACGCCGACCGCTTGACGTTTGTCACGGAGAAAGATCAGGGGCAGTCCGACGCGATCAATAAGGGCTTTGCCCTGGCGCGTGGCGAGATCGTCGCCTGGCTGAATTCGGACGACCTCTTTCTCCCCGGCGCGATCGAACGGGCCGTCGAGGCGTTTTTGCGCGAGCCAGATCTCGGGGCCGTCTACGGCGAGGGCTACCAGATCGACGTCGACGGCCGGATCAAACAGCGCTTCGCCGTCACCGAGCCGTTCAATCTTTGGAAACTCGTGTACATGTCGGATTACATCTTGCAGCAGACGGTCTTTTTCCGGCGCGAGGTCTTCGACGAGGTCGGTTTCCTCGATCGCGAGCTCCATTATGGCATGGACTGGGAGATCCTGATGAGGATCGGCAAGCTGTTCATGTTGCGCTACGTGCCCTACTATATGGGCTCGATCCGGGAGTACGGTGAGGCGAAGACCGCCACCGGCGGGGCTGCGCGCTTTCGCGAGCTTGCGTCGATCATGCGGCGGCACGGGTCGCTGCGTTTCCCGCCCGGGTTCATCATCTACGGTCTCGAGACGTACCAACGCATTTGGAACGACGGGCTGTCGAGAATCTTTCGCGGCGCGCTGTCGCGCATAGGGATGAAGTTACAGGCGATCATCTCGCGGTTATGCCACAAGCTGATCCATCGCACGGTGCGCGAGTGCCAGGGATTGTACTCTGACGGCTGGGCGACGAAGCGGCTACGCTACATGATGCCGCCGGGGCACGGGCGCTTCTTGGAAATCGACGTCTCGTTACCCGAGGGAATGTTCGAGCGCCAGCGGCTGACGCTCGTGATCGGCGGTGAAGCCGTCGCGACAGAGGCGTTTAGCTCGGGCGATCACCGTTTGTCGATTCGCCTCCCGGAACGCTATTGGCACGAGACCGTCGAATTCACGCTCGAAGCGGAGCGCATTTTCCGTCCGTCACGCGCGCCGCAGGGCGACGAGCGGCAATTGTGTTATCTCTTGCGCGGAGTCGGCTACAGCGAGCGAATCGCCCACGTGCGACCGGCCGCGGCCTAGCAGCCAGCGCGTCTGCGACCGCGCATCATAAGATGCTGACCTCGAAGACGCGAAAGTCGAGGATTCGCGGGTCGTTGGGGGCGCGCTTGCCGGTGCTGTCGGCGTGCAGCATGAAGACGTTGGTCCCTGCTTTGAGCGGAAGGCTGAGGTACACGATTCCTCGCGCTTTGATTTTTCCAGCCTGTAGCGTCCGGCCGTTTTGATCGAGCAACGAGAGCATAAAGTCGCTCGGCGACTTAACGCTCGGTCCGGCGGCCGCGACGACCTTCAGCCGCCGTGTTTGAGTTTGGTTGGAATCCACGATAATCTGCGCGTCGTCGTTCACCCAGCGAAAGGTCTCGTTCGCGAACTGCTCGAGCGGATACCAGTTTGCTCCTAGCCGGATGTTCTTGCCGGAAACGATGTCGGGATGGCCCGCTCCGAGCGTCGCATCCCCCGAAGCGTCTGCAATCCGAAACACGCGAAAATTCAATATGCGTGGGTCCTTCGCAATCTTCTTTCCGCCCCCGGTGATGTGAAGGCGATATGTCGTGTTCTTACCGGCTTGCGCCGGCAGGTCGAAACGCACGCGTTGTTGCCCACGAACGGGCGCGGTCGCAACGATTTGACCGCCCGCCCCGACGACATAGATAGAGAACGCACCGGTCGTCCCGAGGCCGGGACCGGGCTCGAGCGCGATCGCTATCTTCGCGAGCGGGCCGGTTCCGTGTAGGACGAACGCGGCATCGTTGTCGACCCAGCGAAAGCTTCGACCCTTATAAGTTTCATAGGCATACCAGCCGCCACCAAGCGAGATGTCGCCGCCGTTTTGAACGATATCGGCGCGAGGGGCAGCGGTGGCCGCGACCGCCGTCGCTGCCGGCGAAGCCGAAGCGTTGCCCAACGTAGCCGGCTGATTTTGGGCAGATGGTTGGCAGCCGGCCAGCGACACGACAAACGCGAGAGCACACCACTGTAACGACGACATCCGTACCTCCGGCGCCGCATGTTCGTCGCGTCTCGGAAAGCGCCCTGGGTCCCTGCGGCGTGCCTGCAGGGAAGCTTTCCAACGCGGTGGCAAAGTGCCGACGATGCGTAGTCGCGTTATCGCGGATCGATTCTCGACGTGTCTTGGTCGTTGTTGAATCCGATCGCGATGACGCTCGTATGCGCGGCCATCTTCGCAATGGATCCGGCGACCAGCTTTTTATCCGGGGCGTGAATTGCCGGCACTCCTAACCAGCGTTCTCCTCATCGCCTACCTGTGGTTCGTCGGCTGGGCACTGCTGTTGGGCCTCAGGGCAACCATCCGCGAATCGGATGCTCTCCTCGCCCCTGCCGTCGGCGTCGCGGCCGTCGTCGTACCCACGGTTGCGCTCAACAGGCTCGGGCTTCCGGTGGGTTCGTTTGCGCTTGGCTTGGCGCTGGTGCTCGGCGGCGGCGCCTGCGTCATCGTCGTAGCGCGGCGCAAGCGGGCCTCGCTTGCGCCGATGCTTGCGTTCTTGCCGTTGCTCGGCGCCGCTCTCTTGCTGACCGCGTGGCCGATGTTCTTGTACGGCTTCGGGTGGCTGAGCTACGCCAACGAAGATATGGCGAATTATGCGCTGACGGCGACGCGGCTGGCAGAGCATGGCTATTACGTCGCGCCCGGCTATGAGAATTTTCGCAGCAACATCGATTTCCCGAGCTTTTACTGGTTCGAGGACGTTCTGGGAAATGAGCGGTTCGGGATCGACGAATTCCTGGCTTGGTCGTTGAGCCTGATGCGGCAGAACGCGTTTCACGCCTTCATGCCCACGATCATGGCGCTGTACGTTTCGATGATCGCCGCCGCGAGCGGACTGATCTACCGCACGCGCAGCTATCGAGGTGCCGCGTTGCTAACCTGCGGGCTGCTGGCTTGCTCGTCGCTTGCGTCGTTCGGCGTCGAGTATCAACTCATCGCTCAGGCCGGCGGCATAGCGCTGATGTGCGCTGCGATCGCGCTGTTGTGTCGTCCGCTGGGAGACTTTTGGCCGATGCGCGCAAGTGCGATCGGCGAATTGCTGCTGGCGGCGATCGTCTTGGCGGGTTGTGCTGAGGTCTACCCGGAGGTTTCGCCGTTCGTTTTCCTCACGGTCCTGGCGTGGTACGCACTCGCAATCGTTCACAGAGAAGTGCCGATCGGGCGTGCGGTCCTCTGGTTGAGCGCCGTTGCCGGTCTTGCGGCGCTCATCCTGAACGGTTATCTGCGTAACTACACCTGGGTGGTCGTATCGCGCGTCTTGACTTCCTCCGCGCCGCCGGAATCGGTCGAACTCCATCCTTTGATCTTCCCGTTCTATCTGCTTCCGACGGGGGTTGCGAATTACTTCGGCATCTACCCGCTAACGATCTATCCGCGCGAGCCGTGGCTGTCACTTGGAATCGCGATCGGCTTCGTGCTTCTGAGCGCGCTCGCGGTTGCGACGGTGAACGGGATTCTCAAGCGTGAGCCGGTGGCGCTCGTCAACGCGATCGCTTTCGTGATGGCGGGGCTGCTCTTTTTCCGCGTCTCCGACTTCGGGCTCTACAAACTCGCGATGTACAGTCAGCCGATGATGCTGGGGACTCTCGCGCTGTGGTGGTACCGCCTTTGGAGCGCGGATCGAGGCGCCGCTCGCAGCATGAACTCGCGACAGCGGAACGTGGCCATCGTCGCTCCGGTCGCCGTGTTCGTGGTGCTCAATCTCCTATCGCAGGGCTATTACACGCAGCGCAGTCTCGCGTTGCATACGAATCAAGCCCCGACGTTCGTGGAGATTCCCTACGCATCGTCGTCTCAGGTCGCCGATCGAATGCAATCGCTCGCCGACGGCATGCCTGCAAGCGCCAAGGTCGTCGTGTGCGAGACGAGCAACATCGTTTTGGCAAAACTCGTAGGCGGCTTCTTCACATCGGTGCCGATGGTTTTCATCGCCGGTAACGCCTGGGGCCGCACCGGGTCCTACAACCCCGAGCCGAGAGCGCTGCTGCGGCCACTGCGCGACCCCGACGTCGAGGCGGTCGCCAAGCGTCTGTCGGCTTCCGCGCTCTCACACATTCATAGCGCCGCGATGCCGATGCTCGACAGAAGAGGTCGGTTGGTGGACTTGGATGCCTTTGAATGGGATGATCGCGAAGACTCGGCGCCCCCGTCGAATCGATGGCTGCTCGAAACCGGGCCCACGCAGGCCGCGTTCAATCATCGGTCGAGCGAAGGCTTCATCGATGGATTCAAATTCGAGCCTCTCACGAACGTTCGCAACCGGCTGGTGTTCGTCGACTCGGAAATCGGGCACTCATACGCGTTTGGGAGTTTTATCGCTTCGTTGTTTCAACTGGAGCCCGATTTCTTCTATCGGAATGGAACGATGGCCGGAGTCGGACGCTACATGCTCGTTCGGATCATCAATCCAAGCCCCAAGGTTCGATTGTCCATCTGGGTCACTACGTCGCTAAGCTCCGATCGAAAATCAGACCTGCCGGACGCCACCGTGATCGGCACGACGCGCGTGAGTTTTCATCTGAGTGGCGCCGGTTCGGCGCGAGCGGTCAGCGAACCCGTGGCTCCGCGTTACGTCGACGGCCGCGCCTATCTGTTGCTCGACATGGGCGCAGAGGGACGGCGCTTCTCGCGCCATCCGGGAAACCTTGGCGCGCTGTACCATCGCGACATTCCGATCGACTATCGAAAGCTCGTAGGATTCTTGCGCGACCTCTCTGCGATGGACGCGGAGGAGTACGACTCGATGCACGCGCCGACCGGAATCTTTCCCAGCGCCGAAGATTTCGCGGACCCGGCACTCTTCTATTCCGGCTTCTACGAGGAGGGCTGGCTCTCGAAACGCGCTACCCTAACCTTGGAGAGCCGCCCCGGACAGGATCACTTGCACATTGGCGGCTATTTGCCGGTCATGGGCGGAGACCAGCGCTTCTCGACCGAGGCTCAGGTCTTGGTCGACGGAAAGGCGATCTTCCGTCGCAAGCTCTTCATCAGCGATTTCGATTTCGCCCCGGTCGCAAAGGTGAAGCCTGGCAAGCATCAGGTTGTCCTGACTTTCGACAACGTGCGCCATTTGCCGGGCGACGACGGACGCCCGGTAACGATCTTCCTGAACTGCATCGGATTTGAAAGCGGAGCCTCCACGAAAGCCGCAGGAATCTCGAACTGCTGATGCTCACCTGCAGGGAGGCTTTCGAACGCGGTGGCAAAAGTGCCGACGATGCGTCGTTTTTGGGATCTGTTAGTTGTTCTCACCGATCGCACCTTAAAGGCGCGTTATCGCGGATCGATTCTGGGTGTGTATTGGTCGTTGTTGAATCCGATCACGATGACCGTCGTCTATACTGCGATTTTCGGCTTCCAATTCCGCAAGTACTACGAGGGTTCTCAGCTGCACTACGCGCTCGTCGTATTCGTCGGCTTGAGCGTCTTCATTTTCTTCGCGCAATCGACTTCACAGGCGCTGCAGAGCGTCGTTGTCAACAGCGGGCTCGCCAACAAGATACGCCTCCCGGCGGCTCTCTTTCCGCTCTCGACGATCTCCGCCTACAGCGTCCAGCTGGCGATTGGGACGCTCCCCGTCTTTGCACTGATTACCGTGCTCGAAACGCATCAGCCGTGGCGGTTGCTGTTGTTGCCGTTCCCGTTGCTGGGCCTGGTCTTGCTGTCGGCCGGCGTTTCATTCTTGGTGAGCACGGCGTATGTATTTTTTCGCGACATCCCGCACATTTGGGAACTCGTAACGTTTTTGGCGTGGGTAGCGAGCCCCGTCTTCTATCCGGCCGAGATCGTATCGCCGAAAATTCTGCAACTGCTGCACTTCAATCCGATATTTCCGACGATTGAAAGCCTGCGCCAAATCATCATCGGCCCGCAAGTTCCTGAAGCATCGCTCGTCGCGGCCAGCCTGTTCAACGGGATCCTGGCCTGCGCGCTCGGGTACTTTGTGTTCAACGGATTGCGCCGGCAGTTCATGGATTTGATTTGAGCGTCGTCCATCTCGATAGCGTCAGCCTGTGGCGGCGGACGCAGGAAGAGCATAGCTTCGATCTCAAGCGTCGTCTGTTCGCGCTCATCCAGATGCGCTATCGGAGGCCGTCGCGACGCCGAGTTCTCGAAAACGTCTCGCTGCGTGTCGAACGCGGTGAAAAGCTCGGGATCATCGGGGCGAACGGCTCCGGCAAATCGACCTTGCTCAAGGTCATCTGCGGCATCTTGGAACCAACTTCCGGACGAGTCGTCGCTCAGGGAGCGATCGCCCCGCTGATCGAGCTCGGCGCCGGCTTCGACCCGGACCTGCCGGTCGATGAAAACATCGTGCTCTACGGGGTCCTGTTGGGACGCTCGCGCGCGGAGATGAGGTCGAAGGTCCCCGAGATATTGCAATTCGCGGAATTGGAACAATACCGCTCGTCGCCCGTTCGCGTGTTGTCGTCCGGGATGGCAGCACGCCTCGGCTTCGCGATCGCTACCGACACGAACCCCGACATCTTGATCCTGGACGAGGTGCTGGCGGTCGGAGACGAGTCGTTTCGCAACAAGAGCCGCCGCCGCATTGAGGCCCTCTGGCGCGATCACGTGACGGTGCTCGTCGTTTCGCACGAGCTGCAATTCGTGCGCGAGTCATGCACGAGCGCGATTTGGATGGACGGCGGCCGAATCCGAAGCGCCGGCCCCGCCGATTATGTGGTGAACGAGTACCATCAATCCGTCGAAATGTCGGCCGCCGAACGACTCGAGCGAGCCAAATCGACGCTACGCTAAAGCCGATATCCGGCTTTAGTTGCGTCGTTCGCAAACATCTTCACGGTGTCGAGCGAATATTCATCGAGATCCTTACCGACGAGGTTCAGCTTCGCCAGAACATCGTGCGTCACGGTGATGATGTGCGTTCCTATCGAGTCGGCGTGGAAGATATTCAAGAGCTCTCGCGGGCTGGCCCAAATGAGCTCGACGCCCGGATAATCTCCGATGATCTTGAGCGAGGAGGTCATGATCGGCAGCGGGTCCCGCCCGGTGTCGGCGACACGTCCCGCAAAAACGGAAACGCACGCCGGTGCTCCGCCGGCGAGCGCCGTACAGACGTCGGCAACCTGTGCGGAGGTCATCAAGGCAGTGACGTTGACCTTGATCCCGTTGCGCGTGAGTTCGCGTATGATGGGGGCCGTGGTTTCGCGTTTGGTGTTCGTGACCGGAATCTTGACGTACACGTTCTCGCCCCAAGTGGCGATGACGTTCGCCTGGCGCAGCATCTCGGCATTGTCGTCGGCGAAGACTTCGAATGAAATCGGATAGGTTGGAATCGCCTCAAGCACGTCGCGCGCGAAAGCTTCGTAATCGCTGATTCCCGACTTGCGCATCAAGGTTGGATTTGTCGTGAAACCCTTGACGTACGGGTTCTTCGAGAGCTCGACGATGCCGGCCTTATCGGCGCCGTCTCCGAAGATCTTCACCTTTAAATTGGAGAGGCTCGGCGCGGCAAGCGTCGCTGAAGTTTGTGTCACGGGAACCTCCTCACGAGGTGAGCGAGGCAATCCAATCCACGGCCTCGACCAGGTTCGAAACCGTCATATCGGCGGGCGGATCGGGCCGTCGCTCGTCATAGTGATAGTCGATAAAGACGGTTCGGACTCCCGCCCTTTGCCCCGCCGCGACGTCCCGCCAGCGATCGCCGACCATGAAGCTCCTGCGGAGGTCGATTCCGTGGCGCGCGGCGGCATGGAGTATCAGTCCGGGCTTGGGCTTGCGGCAATCACAGTCGTCTTGGTCGTCGTGAAAACACGTAAAGCTCCCGTCGATCGGCAACGCGATCGCCAGCGCCTCATTCATTTCCTCGACGGTTGCCCGGCTCTGCGTCCCACGGGCGACATCGGGTTGATTGCTCACGACGAAGAGAGCATAACGGAGGTCCTTGAGGCGATCTAGCGACCTCTTCGCGCCGTCTAGAATCGTGAATCCGCTCACACTCTGCGGTGGATACGGCTTCCCGTCGCGGACGATGGCTCGATTGAGCACGCCGTCGCGATCGAGAAAGACGGCGCGCCGCGCCGCCTTTATTTCGTTACCGACTCCCATTTGGTCTGGGTTTTCTTGAGCGCGGGATGGCTCACCATCAGGTGCCACACGACGGCCTGAAAGGCTTCCGCGTGCGGCGTCACGTTCTCAGGATTGACGGTCGGGATCAGGACTGCCGCGTCGGCCACCTTCGCCGTGTAGCCGCCGTCACGCCCGACGATCCCGAGAGTCTTCGCGCCGACGCTCTTAGCGTACTGTAGCGCGTTCACGAGGTTCGGACTGACATTCTTTTCGACGTTTCCGCCGCCGACCGAGAAGATCATGACGGCGTCTTCCGGTCTGAGCCGGCTGACCTTGAGCCACTCGGAGAAGACCGTCGCCCAACCTTCGTCATTCATTCGTGCGGTCAATTCCGAGACGTTGTCGGTCGGCGCGTAGGTTTCGAGGCCGGCGATCTTGCGAAAATCGTTCGTCGCGTGCGAGGCGTTGCCGGCGCTTCCGCCGACGCCGAGAATGAATAGACGCCCGCCGTTGCTCCTCGTTTCCGCCAAGATCTGCACGCTTCGCTCGATGCTATCGGTGTCGAGCCTGGCAATGATCTGCGTCGCTTCGTCCAGGAATTGTTTCGCAAAGACCGCTTGCCGTCCGATCATCGAGCGGCGAGCGGTTCGCGGTTGTAATCGTATTCGAGAATGCGGAAGTTCATGATCCGATTGTCCCCCGAGGACATCCTCCCGCCGCCCTCGACGTGGAGCCTCAAATTGGTCGGCAGTTTTACCTCGCTCGGCAATTTGATTTCAATGAGCTGGCGCTGCTTGACCTCAAACGAGCCGACCGGAGCGCCCGCTTGGTCGAAGACCTGCAGCACGAAGGGGCTCATCCCGAAACCCGGACCCGGCTCGACTTCCAATTGCAGCTCGGGAATCGCGGCGGCTCCCGCCTCGAGCATCGCATCGTTATTGACCCAGCGGAATGATTCCCCATTGAACGTCTCGAGGGGATACCAGCCCGTGCCGACCTTGTACCCCGAGCCGACGGGAACGACCTCTGCGGCCTGTCGCGCAACCGCGATCCTCAATATACGGAAATTCAAAATGCGCGCGTCGTTCGGTGCCGCCTTTCCGCCCTCGGCCGTGTGAAGCCTCAACTTATGCACCGTCGGTTCGCCGGCTGGCAACATAACGGAAACTGATTGACGCCCCTTCACGTTCAATTCCGCCGCGATGGCGTCCCCATCGAAGACGTGAAGCTGGAACGGCTTCAGTCCGACACCCGGGCCCGGCTCTATGTGAATCTGGACCTGGTGATCGACGCGTTTCAGCGTCGCAACATAGACGATCGCGTCGTTGGCGACCCAACGAAAAACCTCGCCGCGATAAGTTTCGAGGCGACCCCATCCGGAGCCGAGGGCGACGTCATTGGTCGTAGGAATAATGTCGGTCATTGGGACTCCGGTACTTTCGATTTTGGCGGTGAAACCCTGTGCTTCCCTTTCGGCCGCCGTGCCTTTTCAAAAGCGTCTGAGGTAATGTCCTGCTCCGCGACGTAGGTGTAGCACGTGGAAAACAGGGGATGACGGGCTTCGTTTTGGCCGCAGGGGAAGGCCGACGCCTGCAACCGCTCACCGACGACGTGCCCAAGCCGATGATCCGAATCGCGGGGCATCCGGTCCTGGAATACAACGTGCGGATGCTCGTAGCGGCGGGGATCACCGAGATCATCATCAATTGTCACCATCGAGCCGACGTCATCCGTGACTACTTCGGCGACGGGACGAGCTTCGGCGCCCGCATCCTCTATTCGTACGAACCGGTCTTGCGCGGGACCTCAGGGGCACTGGGCCCGTTCAGAGAGGAGTTGACCGAAACGTTCGTCGTCGTTTACGGAGACAACGTCACGGCGCTGAATTTCCGAGACTTCGTGAAGGCTCACGATTCCAGCTCGATCGCGACCATCGCGCTACTCCGTCGAAGAAATGCCGGAGCGAGCGGGGTCGTCGATCTGGACGGGCGGAACCGGATCACCGCATTCGTTGAAAAGCCCAAACTCGAGCCCCTCTCCGAGCGCTGGGTCAACGCCGGCTACCTCGTAGTCGAGCCGCGCATCTTCGAATACATTCCGGCGCATCGCCCGAGCGACTTCGGTATGGAGGTGTTGCCGGCTGCTCTTCTGGCGGGTGAAGCGATGCGAGCCTTTCCTTTGCACGATCCCGTTTGGTGGATCGATTCGGTCGAAGATTACGAGCGCGTCAGCGCAGACACAAGGCTCGCGGCGCTTGCGAGCGCGTGGCGCTGAAGGCGATGGATTCCGCTAAATTAGGTGTCGGGGTCGTTGGTTGCGGCTTGATCGGTAAACGCCGGATCGATGAAGCGGCGGCGGATCCTAGGTCTCGGATGATCGTGGTGGCCGACGTCGATGCGGCGGCTGCGCAGGCGGCGGCCGTGAAGGGCGATTGCGCTTGGACGGACGACTGGAAGATCGTCGTTACGCATCCCGACGTCGATATCGTCGTCGTCGCCACGCCGAACGCATTCCTCGCTGAAGTCTCGGTTGCCGCGCTTGGTGCGGGTAAGCACGTGCTGCTCGAAAAACCGATGGGGCGAAGTCTTCAAGAGGCTCGTGCCATAGCCGCGGCCGCGTCGAAGTCCGGCAAGCGCGTGAAGGTGGGATTCAATCATCGCTATCATCCGGCAATCCGCCGAGCGCACGAACTATTCGTCAATGGCGGCATAGGGCGCCTTATCAATCTGCGCATTCGTTATGGTCACGGCGGCCGGCCGGGCTATGAGAAGGAGTGGCGGGGACAGCCGAAGTTGGCCGGCGGCGGAGAACTGACCGATCAAGGCGTGCACGCGCTCGACTTGCTCATGTGGTACGCCGGTGTGCCGCGATCGGTGGTTGGGATGACCCAGAGCGCCGTGTGGCCGATTGCTCCGCTTGAAGATAACGGTTGGGCGTTGCTGCGATTCGAGCACGACGTCGTTGCCAGTTTCCACACGAGCTGGACGCAATGGAAGAATCTGTTCTGCTTCGAGATTTTCGGCGAGAACGGCGCGCTCGTGGTTGAGGGCCTTGGAGGCAGCTACGGCGTCGAGACGTTGACGTCGTACGAACGCGCGGGCTCGGGCGGCCCGCCGGCCGCGTCGATCGAGAAGTTCGAGGGTCCTGACCAGTCCTGGAAAAGCGAGTGGGGAGCGTTCCTCGATGGAATTCTTGCGGGCTTGCCGTACGATGGCGATGCGGAAGCGGGCCTCGACGCGATGGTCGTCTTGGACGCGCTCTATCGGTCGAGCGAAAGCGGGAACGTAGTGCAGATCAGAGCGACCGAACCCGGCTAGGTTCCCTGGGCCGGGGTTTCTCGTCAGGCCGGCAGCGGCGCGAGAGCGTGTCGCTTGATGAAGTCGATCAAGCGCTGCAAACCTTCATCCAAGCTCGTACGCGGCTCCCAACCGAGCCTGCGGGCGGCAGTGATGTCGGCCAGCGTGTCTTGGGCCTCGCCCGGAAGATCGGCTCGAAGTTCGGGTTTGATATCGCTCTTCAGTAGGCTCGCGATCCGGTCGTAGATCTCGGATACCGAATAGTTGACGCCGCTGCCGACGTTAAACGTACGGCCGACAGTACGGTCGTCGTTGAGGCAGAGCATGTGAAAGTCGTTGACGTCGTCGACATAAACGAAATCTCGCCGCTTCGCGCCGCTGCCGTATATCTGGGGCCGCTCACCACGCAGCATCCTTATGATGAAGGCGCTCATCACCGGCGGTACGGTGCGCCGATAGTCCTGGCGAGGTCCATACACGCAAAAGTAGCGCAGGATCGTCGTCTGAAATTCGGCGTATCGCCGGTACGCCTCGATGAAAAGCGACCCCGCGGCTTTACTGACCGCGTAGAAACTGCGCGGCTCCAGGACGCTTTCCGGCGTCGGCAACTGTGCCGATCCCTCATAGACGGCCGACGATTCGGCGTGGATGATCCGTCGAACGCCGGCACGACGGGCAGCTTCGAAGACGTTGATCGTCCCCCCGACGTTGATAGCGCTTGCCTCGAGCGGCTCTTCTTGACAGTCCGCGATGCAGTTCTTGGCGGCGAGGTGAAAGATCGCGTCGGCGCCGGCGAAATGCTTGGCCAGATCGCCATCGCGGATGTCGGCGCGCCGGAAATCGACCCCGTCGGGAACTTGTTTCAGAACGCCGTAAGCAAGGTTGTCGATGCCGACGACGTGGTGGCCTTCGGCCAAGAGGCGATCGGCCAGATTCGACCCGATGAAACCCGCTACGCCGGTGACGACGATGCGTTTGCTCACGGGCTGGCGTTGCCGACCGTTCTAGCGGGTTCTTCGGCTATCGATTTGGTGGCCGGCCGGCTCATAAGGTAGCGCATTTTCAGGAGCTCGCGGAGGTTTCGAATCGTGCCTTTGATCGGATGAAAGTGCGTGTCGGCATCGTTACTCCAAAGGACGGGAAATTCAAGCAGCCGGTAGTTCTTGCGCGATACGCGCATGATGATTTCGCTATCAAACATGAAACCGTCGGTGAACGCTTCCTCATACAAGTCGTGCGCTACTTCGCGGCGATAGAGCTTGAAACCGCATTGGGTGTCCGAGATATGGAGGGGAATGCCCATGAAGGCATGGATGAATAGTTTGAAGAGGCGCGAGCCGACGCGCCGGTAGAGTGGCTGCGCCACGATGACGCTGCCGCGCATCCGACGGGATCCGTGTGCGATGTCGCACATGTCCATATCGATCATCGCGATGCCGATTCTGGCGATCTGATACGGCACACATAAGCCTGAATCGGCGAACATCACGATCCGGCCGCGCGTACGCAACATCCCGTAACGGACGGCGTAGCCTTTCCCGCGGTTCGCCGGGTAGCCCGTGACCTGAAGTTCGGGGTAGGTCGCACAAAGCGCGGCGGCGCGCTGCGACGTATCGTCGGGCGAGCCGTCATCGACGACGATGATCTCCCCGCTGATGTCGTTCTCGCGCAAGAATGCCGCGGCCGCATGGATGTCGCGCTCGATCTTCGCGCTTTCCTTGAATGCCGGGATGACGATCGAGAGGTCCGGCGTCCCGTTCATCGCGTCGTTCCCGAGGAGCCGCCGTGGTAGCGCTGTAGCGTGGCCACGATCCCTGCGCCGAACGTGAGGTACCGGTGACCGAGGAAGCCTACCGGCACGTTGACGGCGATGCCGATCAGCTTGGCCAGCGCCGGTGGCAAGTTCAGTGCGTCGACGCCGACGAACACGATCGCGTTTTGGACGACGAGCCCGCAGGCGGCGACGACCGCGTAGGTCCCTGCCTGCTGCAATGCCGGGCGGTCGAAGCGACGGAAATTTAGATAGCGATTGAGCGTGAAGTGCGCCGCAACCGCAAGAAGAAACGAAAGCGACGTTGCGATGCCAAGCGGAAGAGCGAGGCGAATGAACGCTTGGAATGCGCCCATGTCGATGCAAAAAACAAAGCCGCCGATCGCCAAATAGCGCGCCAACAAGATCTGCGTCGTGCGATCGTCCCGTAGGCGCTGCGTCAGCGCGGCCACCGTTCCCATCTCGCTACGCGGGTGCTTCCGGCCCGATGTGAAGCGGGATGGCCCGAGAGTTCATGACGTTGGTGATCACGCGACTGCCCTCGTGCTCGGCCCGATACGAGAGCCGAGCCATCCCTCTCTGCGCCATGAATTTGGAAAGCTTGAGGCTGTTCTTCTGCGGGCAATAGAGCATCAGGAAACCACCTCCGCCGGCGCCGACGATCTTTCCGCCGAGGACCCCGTATTCAGCGCGGACATGATCGTAGAGCTGTTCGGCCTCGGAAACGGTAACGCCGCTGGAAAGCTTCTTCTTGGCCAGCCAATGTTCGTGAGTCAGGGAACCGAAGCGGTCGAAATCGAGGGCCCGGATCGCCTCGCCGATCTGGTAGCCGACCTCGCGGATCCTCATAAGATTCTCTTCGACCGCCCCCTTGCCGGCCTTGAGCGAGGCGGTCTGCTCCCCCAGGATGTCGGTCGCGGTCCTCTGCACGTTGGTGTAGTAGAGGTGCGTGTTGGCGGTGAATTCGTCGACCGCGTATTCGGGGAGGGCCAGGCGCTCGACCCGGACCGTGCCGTCCCGCCCGATGTGCAGCTCCGTCAGGCCTCCGGCCGCGGCCATGTACTGATCCTGCTTGCCGATGGGCTTCTTGAGGACGTCCAGCTCGATCCGGCAAGCCTCGTCGGCGACTTCTTCGAAGCTCGCCGGCGTTCGGCGGTAGGCTCGGATCGCATTGAGCAATCCGACCAAATAACAGCTCGACGAACCAAGACCCGTGCCCGCCGGCAAATCTGCCAACGAAGCGATTTCGACGCCGTCTTCGATCCCGTGGGCTAGGAGCGCTTCGCGAGCCAGCTCGTGCTTGAGGTCTGCTACGCGGTCGACGACCTCGCTCTGCGTGTAGTGCAGGCGTACCTTTCGGTCTGCATACGGCACGTTGAGCGCGAGGTACATGTACTTGTCGATGCAGGTCGCCAAGATGTAGCCCCCGTGCTTTTCATAGAAGCTCGGGAGATCCGTTCCGCCGCCGCCTAAGGTGATGCGAAACGGAGTGCGAGTGACGATCATCGTCCATTCTTCCCCTTCGCAACGATGGCGCCCGCTCCGATGCCCAGTACCATCCACCAGAAGCCGCCAACCTTCGGATAGAAGAGCATCAGATCGAAGACTTGATGGAGCGCGAGGGCGACGGTGGCTCCGAGTGCGCCGAGCGCATACGGTGAGCGCCGAGCCGCTCTTCCCATGACGACCAAAGCCGCGACGATCGTTCCAAGCGTCGCCGCGAAGAGGACGACCCCGCCTTCGGCGAGCGATTGCAAGTAAAGGCTGTTGGCGTGCGTCTGGGCATCGGTAACACCGGCCCGGGGCAGCTCCAGCTCGTAGTTTCCTCCTCCGACGCCGAGCCACGGATGGGCGCGCCAGAGCGTGATGGCGGCGTGCCACAACTCGCGTCGCGTGCCGAGCCCCGTGGGACGATCGGCATCATCGAAACTCGTCAAGCGCGAGAGCGTTCCGGTCGCCCCGAAGACGCCGAGGATGACGAAGCCGGCCGCGGCAACGGCAGCGACGGAGCGCAAGGCGCCCCAGCGAGGCCGTGCGATCGCGATGACGACGAGTGTTGCCGCGAGTTGAGCCGCGAGGCCCGCGCGCGAGAACGTCAGCACGTCGGCACAGGCCGCGATCGCGAGCGCCGCCGGCAGGAATCGGTTGCGGCCCCCACGCGCAAAGAGTAGCGCAAGCAAAAGCGGGATCGCTACGTCAAAATATCCCGCCAACTGGTTCGGCCCTTCGAGCGGTCCCGCGATTCGGGGGAGCACGCGTTCCCCGAGGTAGATCCCGGACGGCGCGGTCCCGGTGACCGTCTGGCTCAGGGCTGCGAGGGCGACGACGATCGTGACCGCGATGAGGGCGGCATCGAGGGTGCGCTCGCCGGGGTCCGCTGCAAATGCGACGAGCATCGCAGCGAAGAGCGCGCCATATTCGAGCGCTTTCATGATCTCCCGCAGCGCCGGCGCTCGATAATCGGCCTGGGTGGCGGCGAGCGCCGTTGCGACCGCGATTGCGATCGCGCCGATGAGCAGTGGCCGAATCTCGGGCGACCAGAGCGGACGCAGCGAGGTCCGGCGCAGCGCCAGTCCGGCCACGAGGCCGAGCAGCGCGACCTTCGAGAACATGATCGTCGTCGGGCCGAGCGCGTGCGAGTAATCGAATGGATCGAGAACGAGCAGGGCGGCGATTCCGTAGACGGGTCGATAGAAGGTCGCGATCGCGACCGCGATTGCGACGGCCCCGAAGACGATATCGGAGGCCGTATCGAGCGGAATCACCGCTCCGAATATCCGGGAAAAGGAGGCGATTTCCCCCGACGGTAACTTGAGTTCGACTTCGGCCACCTTGCCAAGGAGGTCTTTGCAATGCGTTTTCGCGCTCGTGCCGGTCTCGTCGCGGCGGGTTTGATCGCCGCGCTCCTGGGCGGCTGCACGTCGTCCTCGACGACGTCGCAGTCCTCGTCCGCGGGGAACGTCATCAAGATCGGGGTCGAACTACCGCTCAGCGGCGGCGACGCGGCCAACGGGATCCCGACCGACAACGGCGTGAAACTGGCCGTCGAGGAGGCAAACAAGACCGCACCGGCCGGCTTCTCGTTCGCCGTCGACGACCTCGATGACGCGGTGCAGGGAGCGCACGACCCGGCGCAAGGCGCGCAAAACATCAAGACGTTCATCTCCGACCCGGCGGTGCTCGCGGTTATCGGGCCGTTCAACTCGAACGTCGCGAAGGCCGAGATCCCGCTCACCAACGACGCCGAACTCGCGCAGATCAGCCCGTCGAACACCAACCCCGGCCTGACCTTGGGCGACGATGCGAAGAAGCTGCGCACTTCGCATCCCGACGTCAACAACTACTTCCGCGTCTGCACTACCGACGACCGTCAGGGCGCCGCGGGGGCCCAGTTCGCGCGCAAGCTGGGCCTCAAGAGAGTCTTCATCGTCGACGACAACGAGACGTACGGCAAGGGTCTCGCGGACGTCTTCGACTTGCAGTTTCGTAAGGCCGGCGGGACGGTGCTGGGACACGAGCACCTCAACAAGGGCCAACAAGATTTCAAAGCGCTGCTGACCAAAGCGAACAACCTCCATCCCGACTTCATCTACTACGGTGGGACGACGGTGACCGGCGGCGGCTTGCTTCGCAAGCAGATGGGCGACTCGGGGATGGCAAACATGCCGTACATCGGCGGCGACGGAATCAGCGACGCGACCTTCTTGACGCAAGCCGGCTCGATGGCCAACAACTCGTATTATACCGTCGCGGCTCCTGAAACGTCGAAGTTGCCGAGCGCCAAGACGTTCGTCGCGGCCTATCTGGCGAAGTTCAATCAACCGGTCGGGCCGTACAGTGCCAATGCCTACACGGCCGCGCAAATCGAGATCGCGGCGATCGAAGCGGCTATGAAGGCGAACGGCGGCAAGATGCCCGCGCGGCTCGACGTGCTCAAGGGAGTCGCGGCGACCAAGAACTTCAATTCGCCGATCGGAAGCGTGGGATTCGACGCAAACGGCGACACGACGGCTCCGATCCTGAGCTTTTATAAGATCGCCGGTGGGAAAGCGCAGTTCGTCGACCAGATCAACTTGAAGACTTAAGTGTCCCGACACTAGTCGCTTTTGGACATTTTCTTCCAGCAGCTGATCAACGGGCTCTCGCTCGGCGGCATCTACGCGCTAGTCGCGCTCGGCTACACGATGGTTTACGGAATCATCGAACTGATCAACTTCGCCCACGGCGACGTCTACACGCTCGGCTCGTTTTTCTCGCTCGCGATTCTGTTGGCGCTTGGCGTCACGGGTGAACTGCACGGCTTTATGCTCGTGTGGATCGTGCTGTTGACGATCTGTCTGGCGATGCTGCTCTGTGGAATCACGGGCGTACTGATCGAGCGGCTCGCCTATCGGCGCTTGCGCAACGCCCCTCGGCTAGCGCCGCTGATCACGGCGATCGGAATGTCGTTCATCCTCGAAAACATCATGCAGCTCTGGCGCGGCCCATCGCCCGTCGCCTTTCCTTCCGTGATCCCGAACCCGACGCTGCACCTCGGCGGGGTCGAGATCGCGGCGAAGCAGATACTTGTCGTCGTACTCGCCGTCGTGATGATGGCTGCATTGCAACTTTTCATCTATCGAACGAAAATGGGAAAAGCGATGCGTGCGACGGCGCAAGATCGCGACGCGGCGCAGTTGATGGGGATCAACATCAACACGACGATCGCCCTCACGTTCTTGATCGGCAGTGCCCTTGCCGGCGCGGCGGGCTTCGTGAGCGGCGTCTACTACGGAACGACGTGGTTTTTCAACGGCTTCGACGCGGGCCTCAAAGCCTTCACTGCGGCGGTTTTGGGTGGAATCGGCAATGTCGCCGGCGCGATGCTCGGCGGCTTCTTGATCGGCCTGGTGTCGGCGTTCGCGACCCAGTACGTTCCGCAGGGCGCCCAGTGGACCAATGTGGTCGTCTTTTCGGTGCTGGTCCTCGTGCTGGTATTCCGGCCCTCGGGACTTTTGGGTGAATCGGTCCCGGAAAAAGTGTGACGTCGTCTTGTTGAGTCCCAAACGAGACCCTTCGGCGGTTTCTCGCGGGAGCGCTGACGATTTTTCCCTCGTGGAAAAATCGTCGCTTTACTGCTCGGCGCGTCCAACGCATCCGGCGCCCCGCGCCTCGTCAGAAATCCCGCTCCGCAAGCCGCCCGAAGGGCCTCGATAGTGACGCAGCGACCGGTGCGGCGTTATGCGGCCTATTTACCGCTGCTTTTACTGCCGTTCATTCCGCTCGTCGACCGCAACAACTCGCACATCGACTTCCTGGCCAATGCCGGCGCGTTCATCCTGCTCGCGCTCGGCCTCAACATCGTCGTCGGCTTCGCCGGACTGCTCGACCTCGGGTACGCGGCGTTCTTCGCGATCGGGTCGTACAGCTATGCGATGCTCGCAAGCCAACAATTCGGCGTTCACATTCCGTTTTGGGTGATGCTGTTCTTGGCGGCCGGCATCGCCGCGATTTTCGGGATCTTGCTGGGGGCGCCGACTTTGCGCTTGCGCGGCGACTACCTTGCGATCGTCACGCTAGGCTTCGGCGAGATCGTTCCGCAGACGTTTCTCAACCTCTCGAATTACACGAACGGCCCCAACGGAATCTCGTCGCTGGATCAACCGTCGCTCTTCGGCTATCACTTCGGCTTCAACGCGATTCCGTATTTTTACGTGACCCTGATGCTCATCGTTCTCGGCGTGTGGTTCGCGTCCAACTTGCAGAACAGCCGGCTGGGACGCGCCTGGATGGCGATTCGCGAAGACGAACTCGCCGCGCGCCACGTGGGGATCAACACGACGACGACCAAACTCGCGGCGTTTGCGCTGGGCGCGTCGTTTAGCGGGCTCGCCGGCGTCGTGTACTCGGCGAAGTTGGGCCTGGTCTCGCCCGACCAGTTTCAGTTCAACGTCAGCGTCCTGGTTCTCTCGATGCTGGTCCTGGGTGGAATGGGAAACATCCCGGGGGTGATCGTCGGTTCGTTTGCTCTCTCGTTCATCAACAGTTTCTTGCTCCCGCAGTCGACCAATTTGGCGCACGCGATCGGCCTCAACATCGACTTCACCAACTACCGCTTCATGCTGTACGGCGTTATCTTGGTCGCGATGATGCTCTTCCGACCCGAAGGCCTGATCCCGAGCCGTCAGCGCCGGGCCGAATTGCGCGTCGTGAACGATCCGGGAATTTTGGCGCAAGAGCAATCCGAGTACGAAGGTCCGTCGCGCGCCGGGGCCGGGGGCTAGTCTGCGATGTCGTTCTTCAAGATGACTGACCTACGCAAGACCTTCGGCGGCCTGGTCGCGGTGAATGATCTTTCATTCGAGATCGAAGCGGGCGCGATCGTCGCGATGATCGGCCCGAACGGCGCCGGGAAATCGACCGTCTTCAATCTGATCACCGGCGTCTACCAACCGACGCACGGTTCGATCGATTTCGAAGGCCGTTCCCTGCGCGGCTTGAGAACCGACATGATCGCAGCGCTCGGGATCGCGCGAACCTTCCAAAACATCCGGTTGTTCGCGTTCATGTCCGTGCTCGACAATGTGATGACGGGCGAGCACCCACATATGCGCGCGACGTTGGTCGATTCGTTACTTCACACGCCTGGGCAGCGCGCCGAGGAACGTCGGGTCCGCGAGCGGGCGCGAGAGCTCTTGCGCTTTGTCGAGATCGATCGATGGGAAGCCGACTACGCACGAAACCTTCCGTACGGCCATCAGCGCCGGCTCGAAATCGCTCGGGCCCTCGCGACGAGTCCAAAGTTGCTGCTGCTCGACGAGCCGGCGGCTGGGATGAATCCGCGCGAGAAGGACGAGCTGATCGCATTGATCGCCCGAATCCGCGCGCAAGGCGTCACGATCTTTCTGATCGAGCACGACATGCGCTTGGTGATGCAGATCAGCGAGCGCGTGACGGTGCTCGACCACGGTGAGAAGATCGCCGAGGGCCCTCCGGAGGTCGTGCGCAACGACGAACGCGTGATCGAAGCATACCTTGGGAAGGTCGACGGAGCCGCCTAATGGCGATGCTCGAAGTCGAGAACGTCGACGCGCTGTACGGTCGCATTCGCGCGCTCAGCAAGGTCAGCCTCACGGTTGACGAGGGCGAGATCGTCACCTTGATCGGCGCCAACGGCGCCGGGAAGACGACCACTTTGCGCGCGATCAGCGGCCTGGTCCGCCCGGCGCGCGGCGCGATCCGCTTCGAGGGTCGCGATCTGCTCAAGTGTTCGCCCGACGAGATCGTGCGCCGTGGGATCGGTCACTCGCCCGAAGGGCGGCGCGTATTCTCGCGGATGACCGTCCGCGAAAACCTCGAACTCGGCGCCTTCACGCGACACTCGGCCGTGGAGGTGCAGGCCGATTTCGAGCGCGCGCTCGTGACATTTCCGCGACTGCGCGAACGGCTGCAGCAAAAGGCGGGGACGCTCTCCGGCGGCGAGCAGCAGATGCTCGCGATTGCACGTGCGCTGATGTCGAAGCCGCGCCTCTTGATGCTCGACGAACCGTCGCTCGGCCTTTCGCCGATCCTCGTCCAGACGATCTTCGGCGTGATCCGCGAGATCAACGCAAGCGGAACGACGGTTTTATTGATCGAGCAGAATGCCCGCCAGGCGCTCGCCATCGCACGGCGCGGTTACGTTCTGGAGGTCGGGCGGATCGTGCATGCCGACACGGCGCAGAACCTCATGGCGAGTGAAGCCGTCCAAGCCGCTTACCTCGGCGGGGCTGCCTAACCGCCGCTAAGCGACGCTCGTTGCGTTGGTTCTGTGCAGGTGACCGGCACCGAAGACCGGGCGGCCGCCGACGAACGTCGCGATGACTTGATACTGCGCGTCCCACAACACGAAGTCTGCGCGTTTCTTCGCTTCGAGCGTGCCGCAATCGCGATCGATGCCGAGCAGCCGGGCCGGCGCCGCGCTCGCCGAAACGATCGCCGTCTCGAACGGAAGGCGCGCAAAGTCCATGAGATTGCGTACGGCTCGATCCGGTTCGAGCGCGCTGCCGGCGATTGTGCCGTCTTCGGTGCGCACCACGCCGCCCTCGATCCGCAAGCCGCCTCCGACCGGCGCCATGTAGTCGGTCGCGAGGATGAGCCGCTCGTGGAGCATCCTGTAAAGGAAGTCGACCATGACGCCGGCGACGTGGAAACCGTCGCAGATGACTTGCACGGTCGTCCGTTCGTCTTCGATGAAGGCGGCGAGGATCGACGGTGAGCGGTGATCGAGCGGCGGCATCGCGTTGAAGGCGTGAGTCAGCGTGCGGAAACCGCCGTCGATCGCGGTCTTGCCCTCCTTGTAGCGCATCGCCGTGTGGCCTGCCGAACAGACGATCCCTTGCGCGTGGAAGAAGCGCGCCGCTTCGGCGACGCCCGCGGTTTCGGGCGCCATCGTGACCATGACGAGCGTTCCGCGGCAGGCTTCGATCAACGCCTTCGCCCGCTCGAGGGTTGCCGGCAGCAGCCAATCCGGCCGGTGCACGCGCCGGAACTTCGGGTTGAGAAAGGGTCCCTCAAAGTGCAGGCCTAGACAGCGCGCACCCGAGACCTCCGGCCCTTCGAGCAATGCATGCGCCGCCTCGGCAACCTCGCCGGCGGCATGCAGCATCGATTCCCACGGCGCGGTCATGATTGCCGGCAAGAAGCCGGTCGTTCCATGCGTTGGGTAGGTCTGCGAAGCAAGTTCGACCGCGTTTCCCTGGTCGCGGTTGAAAAGCAACTCGCCGGCACCGTTCGTGTGGACGTCGATCATCCCCGGCGCGATCGTCGTGCCTTCCGGGACGAGGAAATCGGTCGGGCCGTCGCCCTCTAGGATATCGACGATCCGTCCGTCGTGAACGGCCAGTCGACCGTATTGCAGGGCGCCGGTGCCGAGCGCTAGACGCGCGGGACCGACCGTATAAGAACGTACCACAGGAAACTCTTGGAGTTTTCGAGCTTGCCTCGGTTGTCCCTCGCCTCTTTCATTTTTGCCTCAGGAAGCGTTCGAGCACGCGGCGCAGGCTCGGTCGCGAATCCACGCTTTTTGCGCCGGAGTTCCGCACCTCGGCAAGTTCGGCGTTCCGGCGTTCGCGTTCGGCCAAACGAAGCATGTGCTCTTCGGCGTGTGCTTCGAGCGTGTCGCGCAAGGCCCGGAACTCGTTCCAGGCGCTTGCGGCGCGGCCGGCCAGCGTCGCATCGAGATAATCGAGCGCTGAGACGGTGAAGAGACGGCGCGCGTCTATTCTCCGTTCGCGCAGATAGCGCGTTGCAAGTTCGACCACCTCACGCCGCTCGGAACTCGTCTCGTTGTAAAGTCTTCGAGATTCCCCTAGGAGCGTATCAAGGCGAGCGCTTCGTCGCGATGGCGCTCCATCAATTCCCGCGAGTCTCCTTCGACGTTGAGGCGCAAGAGGGGCTCGGTGTTCGAGGCGCGGACGTTCATCCACCAGTCCGGGTACGCGATCGTGACGCCGTCGAGATGGTCGATCGCCGCGTCTCGATAGTGCTCTTCCAATTCGCGCAGCTTCGCCGGGATGTCGCGGACGCGGCTGTTGATCTCGCCCGAACGAAAACGCGTATTGAGCGGCGCGACGACCTCGCTGACGGGTTTGCCGGCGTCGCTGAACACTTCGAGACACTGCAGCAGCGCGATCATTCCCGAATCGGCGAACCAGTTGTCGCGGAAGTAGAAGTGCCCTGAGTGCTCGCCTCCGAAGGCGATGTCTTGTTCGCGCATGATCTTCTTGATGATCGAGTGTCCGACTTGCGAACGGACCGGAATCCCGCCCGCCCGCTGAATCGCCTCGGGGACGCTGCGACTGCAGATCAGGTTGTAGAGGATCTTCGCGCCGGGGTTGCGTTTGAGCGTATTGAGCCCGACAAGCGCCGTCACCATGTCGCCGCCGACCAGGCCACCTTTCTCGTCGACGATGAACATCCGATCGGCATCGCCGTCGAATGCGACCCCGAGATCGCACCGGTTCTCGAGGACCGCGCGCTGCAGGTCGACCATGTTTTCAGGCTCGATCGGGCTTGCCGGATGGTTCGGAAAGGTTCCGTCGAGTTCGAAGTACAGCGGGATCACCCGGCAGGCGAGGTGCTTGAAGACGTAGGGAACGGTGAGCCCGGCCATCCCGTTGCCGGCGTCGATCGCGATCGTGAACGGCTTGATCGCAGCGGGGTCGATGAACGTCAAGCAATGGGCTGCGAAATCTTCGAGGATCTCGCGCCGCGAGATCGTGCCGCCACGCGGGCCGGGTTGACCGAGATCGCCGCGCAAGAGCCGGTCGCGAATGGCCCCGAGCCCGGTCTCGAGCGAGATGGCCTGCGCGTAGGGACCGGTGAACTTCATCCCGTTGTAGTTGGCCGGGTTGTGCGACGCGGTGATCATCACGCCGCCGCCGAAACCGTAGTGGCCGACCGCGAAATAGAGCGCGTCGGTCGAGACCAGGCCGACATCGGCGACATCGGCGCCGGCTTCGGTCGCGCCGCGCGCGAACGCCTCGAATAACTTGGCGCCCGATGCACGCATATCGCGTCCGACCGCGACCGTCGGCGGCGAGAATTCGGCGACGAAGGCGCGCCCGATCGCGTAGGCGATCTCTTCGTTGAGTTCGAGCGGGTAGATTCCGCGGACGTCGTAGCTCTTGAAGAGCGCGTTCAAAGTCGCCGCGGCGGGCGTCGGTCGGACCTGATTCGCATCCGTGCGAGGCGGGACGCTAGGCCCTTCCAGGGTCGCCGCGATCGCGGCGGCCGCGGCTTCGGGTTCCTCTTCATGCGGCAGCAGCCCGGACTGCGGGAACGTTGCGAGCGTTCCTTCGCGCGCCAGCCGAACGAATTCGTAAGCGTTACGCACCGGGTTTCCCTCGGGTGCGCGCTCGCCCCACAGCACGAGTACCCGCGCCTCGACGAACGGAAGATCGCGCGCGATGTTGCAGTTCAGCGAGCCGCCGATGAGCGCCGCGGGGACGTAACGCGCGCCCAGTTGGTGCGCGACCGCGTAGTAGTGATCGACGATCTCCTGCGTCACCTCCGACGGTTTTCCGTAGACTTTCCTGCGGAGGTGGTTGCGCAGCGCCGCCTTCGATGCGATCGCATTGAATGCGCTCTCGCCGGCGATCGGCGAACGCAAGAGTAAACCGAGCGCCCGCTGGGCACCGTTCGGCTCCTCGTCGAGGACTCCCGACAGTCCGGTCGGCACGATCAAGGCCAGTTGCGCGACGCGCTCGGGGGCGCGCGCCGCGGCCCGTACGGCGAACGCGCCACCGAGGCCGCTTCCGACGAGCGTGATCGGGCCATCGGAAAACTCGGCCAGCGCATCGACGATCTGTTCCACGAAGAGCTCGGGCGTGTACTCGAGGTCGGGAAGTTCGGAGAGCCCGCAACCGAGGAGATCGAAGGCGACGACGCGGTGGTCGCGTGCGAGCAGCGGCGCAAGTTTGCGAAATTCGAACGACGATGCGCCGGCGCCGACGTCGTGCACCAAGATCACGAGCGGGCCGCGGCCCGATTCGGTCGCGAAGACGTCGTATCCGCGCCAATTCCAGGACCGCCGAACGCCGCCGATATGGTCGAGTGGGAGCGCGCTCGCCGTCCGTAAGCGCCGGTTGACGAGCGCAGCGGCGCCCGTTATGCCGGCGATCGCTCCGAGCGGCCGCAGCGCTTTCTTGAAGTTCTCTTTGGCGCCCACTCCCCGCTTATTCACCGAAGGACTCCTTAATCCGTGCAGAGGTCCGGATGGCCTAATGCGGCGGGCTTTCGGCCCGGACGGATGCAATAGCAAACCAGATGTTCGAACGGTCACCGCACGCCGACGGACCGACCGTCGAAGTAGACGGCGCCGACGTCGCATTTGTGGTCATCGATCCGTTAGCGGGTGCGGTGCTCTATGTCAATGCGCTCGCGGCGCGCATCTTCGACGTCGCCGAAGATCGGCCGCTGCGGCCCGAGGACATTTTGCCCGAACTCGCCGACTTGACGCCGCGCGAATTCGAGGCGCGGATCGTCCACGGAGCGATGGCCCTGGAGGTCGCCGTTCGCGTGGAGATCTTGACGCCCGGACCGTTCAATCCGGGCGGTGCGATCCTCGTCACCGTCCGCGGCGCCGGCTCCGCCCTGCCGCGCGATGCGAGCAAACGCGTCGAACGCCTCGAGGCGTTGTGGCGTTTGGTCGTGCGCCGCGGCTTCGCCGGCGCCGAACAAGTGCGCGCGATCCTGGGCGAAGGGGTGCGCGGGATTGGAATGGAGTCGGCGTTGTTGGCGCGCCTGGAAGGCAACGAGCTCGCGGTGGAGTTCGTCGTCGATCTGCCCGAGATCGAACCCGGCGCGAAGATTCCTATCAATCGCTCGCCGGCGCGCGAAGCGCTGCTCCGCGCCGGGACCTTCGCGATCCTCGACGGCGAGGCCGACGCGAGCGGCGGCGACCTCGCAATTCCGGGGCGCGCGTTCCTTTCGACCGCGTTTCGGGTCGATGACGAGCAGTGGGTTTTGACGTTCGCCTCGGCAACGCCCCGCACGGCGCCGTTCGACGCCGACGATTGGCACTATGCCGACAACGTCGTCGAAGCGCTGGCGCGTTCGATCGAGCGGCGGGAGAGTGAAGCGCGCATTGAAGCCCTCGCTTACTCGGACGCGCTCACCTCGCTTCCCAATCGTATCGCGCTGCTCACGCGGCTCGACGAAACGATCGCCGAAGCAGAGCGTTTAGGAACGCGAGCGGCCGTCCTGTTCATCGACATCGACGGTTTCAAGGCGGTGAACGATACGATCGGTCATCGCGGAGGCGACGCCGTGCTGGCCGAGGTGGCGCAACGCTTGCGCAGCACGCTGCGGCGCGAAGAGTTCATCGGGCGCCTCGGCGGCGACGAGTTCGCGATCATCATGACGCACGTAAGCCAGCGCCACCAGATCGAATCGATCGCGCAGCGCATCGGGAGCGTCCTGACCGCGCCGTTCGCGGTCGGCGAGCACCGCTTCTCGCTGGCCGCCTCGATCGGCGTTGCGATCTATCCCGACGACGCGGCGACCCGCGACGAATTGCTTGCGATCGCCGACGCGGCGATGTATCGAGCGAAAGAGCAGGGCGGCGCGCGGATCCGTTTCCGTGAAGCCGGCTGGACGAGCGAGGCGAGCGTCGGCGGCGTCGCGCCGGGCTACCTCTCGACCGAGCCGTACGAGCACGGGTTCTTGCTCGCCTATCAACCCGTCGTCGACGTTCGCACGCAACGCGTGGTCGCCGCCGAGGCGCTTGTCCGGCGCGTCCATCCGGTTCACGGGCTCCTCGCGCCCGAACACGGCTGGTCGATCGCGCGCGACGAGCCCGGGCGGCGCGATCTCGACCGCTGGGTGCTGCGCGAAGCGACGGCACAGGCGCGCGCCTGGGCGATGGGCGGGGCCGATTTTTCCGTCGACGTCAACCTCGCCGCCTACGATCCGCGCGAGATCGAGACCCTTTTCTCCGACGAGAATGCTGCGTCGGATCTCCACCGGCTACGCATCGAGATGTCGGCTTCTCAGTTCCAATCGCAGTCGCCGGAGTCCCAAGCGTTCGTCGAGCGCTGCCTCACCAGTGGAATTGCGTTCGTCCTCGATCGCTTCGACGGCGGTTTCGGTTCGCTGCAGTCGCTGGCACATCTGCCGGTACGGGCCCTCAAACTCGACCGGACGCTCGTCGAGTCGGCCACGGCGAACCATACCTCGCGGGCGCTCGTCGAAGGGACCGTGGTCGTTGCGAAATCGCTGGGCTGGCAAGTCATCGCGAAGGGCGTCGAGACGGCGATGCAGCAAGACCTCTTGGTGTCGCTCGGCGTCGACGGGGTACAAGGCTTTCACATCGCTCATCCTATGACGGCAATCGATTTCGGTCTCTGGTTGCGAGAACGCGAAAGCGGAGGGCGCAACACCTAGTGTCCGCTCCCGGACGGCTTTTCGCGTTCGCGGCGCTCGTCGCGCTCGGTACGGCCATCGGCTACGCCGCGGAGTGCGGGACGCGCAAAGGGACGCCGGTCACCTTGGCCTCCGACCTCGCCGATCCCGACGTCTTCGTGTGGGATTCGCGCGAGCGTTTGGTCGCGTACGTCGGCGGTCATTGGAGCAGTTCGCGCGAGGTCATGGCGCACACCGTTATCGCCGACCGCGGGACGCGCGCCCAAGTCACCGATTGCGTTCCCGGCATCGCCCACGTGAAAATCGCCGACGTCGAGCGCGACGCCATCGGCATCAAGATCATGAGCGGTCCCTTAAGCGGGCGCTACGGGTGGGTCGTTTCGTCAGACGTCCATCTCACGAAGGCGGCGATTCGCTGAAGGATTCTTCAGACGTTCCTTCCCCTACGCATCGAAGTACAGGTAGAATTCGTACGGATGCGGCCGGATCTCAACCGGTTTGAGTTCCTTGTCGTGCTTGTACGAGATCCACTGCTCGATGAAGTCTTCCGAGAAGACGCCGCCGCTCGTCAGGTAGGCGTGATCGCTCGCGAGGGCGTCGAGCGATTCGCGTAGCGAACCCGGAACCGTCTTGATCTTCGCCGCCTCTTCAGGCGGGAGTTCGTAGATGTTTGCGTCGAGCGGCCCGAAGCCGGCGGCGACGGGGTCGATCTTCCGCTTTATGCCGTCGAGGCCCGCGCAGAGCAACGCGGCGAAGGCGAGGTACGGGTTGGCGGTCGGATCGGGCGGACGGAACTCGAGGCGCTTAGCCTTGGCGTTGCCCTGATAGAACATCGGGATCCGGATCGCTGCCGAGCGATTGCGCGCGCTGAACGCGACGTTGACCGGCGCTTCGTAGTGCGGGACGAGCCGCTTGTACGAGTTGGTCGTCGGCGCGCAGAACGCAAGCAGCGAATCGATGTGGGTCAGCAGCCCGCCGATGTAATACAGCATCAAGTCCGAGGCTTCGCCGTAGCCGTTCGCGTCGAAGAAGAGCGGCTTTCCGTCCTTCCAGATCGACTGGTGAACGTGCATCCCGCTACCGTTGTCGCCGAAGAGCGGTTTGGGCATGAAGGTCACGGTCTTGTTGTGGCGCGCCGCGACGTTCTTCACGACGTACTTGAACGCCATGAGGTTGTCGGCGGTCTTGACCAGCGAGTCGAAGCGGAAGTCGATCTCCGCCTGCCCGGCGGTCGCGACCTCGTGATGCTGCATCTCGACGGTCATCCCCCACTGCTCGAGCGTCAGCGCCATCTCGGAACGGAGGTCCATGAAATGGTCGGCCGGGGGGACCGGATAATAGCCCTCCTTGTTGCGGATCGTATAGCCCTGGTGCGCCTCGCCTGAATTCCAGTGTCCCTCGACAGAGTCGAGCGCGTAGCCGGTCGAGTGCGGATGGTTTTCGTACGCGACGGAATCGAAGATGAAGAACTCGGCTTCTGGGCCGAAGTATGCCGTGTCGCCGATCCCGGTCGATTTGAGGTATGCTTCGGCGCGCTTGGCGATGTTGCGGGGATCGCGATCGTACGAACTCTTCTTGACCGGATCCAAGACGTCGCAGATCAGCGAGAGCGTCGGATACGTGCGGAACTCGTCGAGATGCGCCGTCTCGAGATCGGGGATCAGCAGCATGTCCGATTCGTGGATCGACTGGAAGCCGCGGATGCTCGAGCCGTCGAAGCCGATCCCCTCGACCAGCGCATCCTCGTCGATCGAACCCGAAGGCACGCTCGTGTGCTGCCAGGTGCCCGGGACGTCCGTAAAACGGAGGTCGACTATCTTGACGCCCTGCCGCTTGATAAGCTCGAGTATTTCACCGGGTTTCTTCGCCATTGGATCTCCTCAGCACCACAAAAAAGAAAGTGTCGCCCCGAACGCGACAGGAGTGCTTTCGCGCCGTCGATCAGTTCGTCGTTCGCCTAATGGCCAGGCAGCGGCCTCGCCGATAAACCGTTCGGATAATCCGAACGGCGGCTGTTCACGTCTTTGCGATTCGACGTACGATTGCTGCCCATGATGCGACCAATGGTGAATGACGGGCGGCTGGCTCGCGTCCTAGACTGTCCCCACGGGTTGCGGTCGTGCTTCTCGTGCATCGGACCCGACAAAGGCGACGCACGGGCGCTCGAAGCGATTCGGCAGCCTCCTTCGATCCTCGCAAAGGGGAAACTTTTGCTCAGTCGTGCACTCGCGCCGGCGGCGTTCGCCGCGTGCGCTCTGTTTGGTGTTGCGTTTAAAAGCGGTCTCGTCGCCGACGCACAGCCCGCGCCTGCGGCCTCCGCGTCGCCTGCGCCGTCTGCCTCGCCGAGTCCGTCGCCGACGCCCTTTAAGCTGATCACGCTATCGGGTTCGGCCGATGCCGGATTCACCTCGATCTCGGGCACAAACGTCGCGCGCTTCATAAACGGGACGCCGAGCCGAGTCTTCGACGGCTTCGCTGCGTTGAGCATCCCGGTCGCTAACAGTTTCGGCGCGGGAAAGATTGGCGTCGAGCAACTTCCGACGTCGGTCGGCACGCTCGATCCCCAGAATTTGAACCTGAAAATGGTGCTCAACGGCACCTTTGGCGCGACGTTTGAGGGCAGCCTTGGAACCGATGCCGACGTGATCGCCTCGAACGGAACGAGCCACACCGACGGCGTCGATCCGACCCAGGCGTTTCTGCAGTACGCGAACGGTCCGTTCACCATCATCGCGGGGAAATTCGAAACGCTTGCCGGCGCGGAGGTCATCGAGTCGCCGACCGACTTTGAGTACTCTCGCTCGTTTCTCTTCGGACTCGCGGTTCCGTTCACGCATACGGGGGCCCGCCTGACCTACGCGCTCAATCCGAAGATTTCGATTACCGGCGGCGCCAACAACGGCTGGGACGACATCTTGTTTCAGGGTAAGAAGTTGACCGCTGAAGGCGGCCTCTCGCTGACTCCGTCGCCGGCGGTCTCGGTGACCCTCGACACGTACAATGGAAACGACTGCGTGAACTACATCAACGTCTATTCTTGCGTACCGCCGTTCTTCAACCGGATGCTCTACGACGCCGTCGTGACGGTGAAGGCGACGCCCAGCCTCACGCTGATAGGAAACTACGACAACGGTACGCAGCTTGGCGCGTCGCTGGTCAACAGTGCCGGCGCTGGGATCGGGACGGGGGCGGCGCATTGGAACGGCTACGCCGGCTACGCGATCTATCAAGTGACGCCGAAGGCTTACGTCGCGCTGCGCGGTGAAACGCTCCAAGATTCCGGCGGCTTCCGCACCGGCTTCACGCAGACGCTGACCGAGGGAACGGCGACGCTCGGATATTCGCCGCTGACGAATATGACGGTCCGCGTCGAATATCGCGCCGATTCTTCCAATCAGCCCGTCTTCGCGTATCTCAACGCCGCGGGGCTCGGAAGAACGTCGCAAAACTCCGTCGGGGTCGAAACGCTCTTCAAGTTCTAGCGAGGACTCGCGTTCCGCCGCCGAAGGCCACCCGATCGAAGGCGACTCCGAAGGCGCGCTCCAAGATCACCGGATCGAGCGCGTCGCTCGGGGCGGCGCACTTCAAGAGCGTTCCGTCGCCGAGGATCGCGATGCGATCGGCAAATGCCGCGGCTTCGTTGAGATCGTGTAAGACGGCGACCACCGCGCGTCCATCGTCCGCGAGCGTCCGAAGGAGCGCGAGGACCTCGAGCGCGTAGCGCGCGTCGAGATGGCTCGTCGGTTCGTCGAGCAGAAGCGTGCTCGCGTCTTGCGCGAGCGCGAGGGATATCCAGGCGCGCTGCCGTTCACCCGAACTCAAGCCGTCGAAAGAACGATCGGCAAGCGCTGCGAGTCCGACCCGCGCGAGCGCGGCGTCGGCCGCAAAGAGATCGGCTTCGCCGGTCATCCAGTCCCACCAGGCACGGTGTGCGAAGCGCCCGGTCAGGACGACATCGCGGACGCTCATCCCGTGGGGCGTCTCGACGTCGTCGCCGATCAACGTCAAGGCGCGTGCGCGCTCGACGCTGCCGAGCGCGCGGACATCGATGCCGTCGTGGAGGATCGCGCCCGCTTCGATCGGGACGAACCCGGCGGCCGCACGCAGCAGAGTCGTCTTGCCGACGCCATTGGGACCGACGACGGCGAGGAACTCACCGGGACGGGCCTCGAGATCGATGCGCTCGAGAAGCGTGCGCCCGCCGACGGCGAGCCGCACGCCGTGCGCGGTTAGGTTCCCCATAAACGCGCCGCGCCGGCCGGACGCAGATAGAGGTAGAGGAACGTCGGAACGCCGACGAAGGCGAGCAGAACGCCGAGCGGGATTTCGATCGGCGGGAACAGCGAACGGCTGAGCGCGTCGGCGAGCGCGACGAACGCGGCGCCGAGCAATGCGCTCACGATCAACGCATAGCGTCCGTCGCTGCCGACGATGCGGCGCGCGACGTGCGGGACGATCAGTCCGACGAAGCCGACGATCCCCGAGAGCGCGACCGCCGATGCGGTCAAGAGCGCCGCCGCGCCGAGCAACGTCCATTGAGCGCGCGGGACGTTGACGCCGACCGCGCGTGCGATCGCGGTTCCCAGGCGAAGCGCGTTGAGCGAAGGGACGCTCGCGAACGCGAGCACGAGCCCCGCGAGCATGTACGGTGCGGTCGCCGCAAGGTCGCTCCACCCGCGGCCGGCGAGCGAGCCCGCGAGCCACGCCAAGATTTCGTCGGACCCGCCGCGTCCGAGCCGCGTGAGCGTCAGTGCGACGATTGCCGAGAACAGCGCCGAGAGCGAGACGCCGGCGAGTATCAGCCGTTCGGCGTCGAGCCCGCTCCCACGCCGCGCCAATAGCGCGACCGCGAGCGCAGTCGCGATTCCCGCGACGAAACCGAGCCCCGGAATGAACGGCGCCGCGATGCCGAGCGCGACGCCGATCGCGATCGCTGCGGCTGCCCCGGCGCTGACGCCGGTGAGAAAGGGATCGACGAGCGGGTTGCGGAGCATTCCCTGTAAGAGGAAGCCGGCGACCGAGAGCGCGACGCCGACCGTCGCCGCGAGCGCAACCCGCGGGACGCGCAGGGACCAGACGATTGCGTTCGCGTCGCCGTGTGCGTGCGGATTCAGCAGCGCCTGCACGACGTCGCCGGGCGCGAGGGGCGAGCCGCCGGCAAAGATGCTCAGCAACAGCGCGCCGGCGAGGACGACGATGAGGACGGCGAAGCGGACGGCGTAGTGCGAGCGGGGCATCCGTCGCGCACTTGGCGGGCGACGCGCCTCTCCCCCGGGTGCCGCATCCTGCGGCTTCGCAGGGCTTGGAGCCGACCTTCTCGCAAATTCCGGTAGCGTTCGTCGATAGGAACCCGGTGAAATGCCGGGACGGTCGCGCCACTGTAAGCGGGGAGCTCGCCGCGCGTCACTACCTTCGGGTGGGAAGACGCCGGCACCGACGGCTACGATCCGCGAGTCAGGATACTGCGACGAGCGCGTCACCACTCCACCTCGCAGAAAGGTTGGCGGGACATGCGTCATCGTTTTTTTGTGGGCTGCGCATTCGGCGCGGCTTGCGCGTTTTTCGGGACCGGAATTTCGCAGGGGGCGACGCCCGTGCCGAGTCCGACGCCGTCGGCGCTGCCCGAGGTTGCCCACGTCACGACGAGCGATCGTCGCTTCGAACCGATCGATCGCGCGTCCCGGCCGACGTTCGTCGTAACGCGCGCGCAACTCGATGCGGCAGGTGCGCGCACCGTCATCGATGCGCTGCAACTCGTCCCCGGAATCCCGACGTTCCGCGATTTCTACGGCTTCGCCAACCTCGCGAACTACGGGATCCGCGGCGCGAGCAGCGCGCAGACCCTCGTCTTGGTCGACGGCGTAGCGATCGCGGGCGCCTCGTCGGGGACGATCGATCTCGGGACCTATCCGCTCGTCGGCGTCGACCGCATCGAGGTCGTCGAGGGCGGCGGCTCGACGCTCTATGGAACGAGCGCCGTCGGCGGCGTCATCAACATCATCACCGCTCCCGTGCGCGGCGTCGACGGCGGGCTCAGCGATGGCTCGTATGCCGATCGCGAGCTGCATCTCGCGCTCGGCGACGGCAAGCTCGGCGCGGCCTTCGAACGCCATGTCGTCAGCGACGGCTTCTCGTATCCCGGACTCAACTATCCGGCGATGCAATTCCCCGCCGGCGTTCGCACCGGCGCATGGGCACAAGCGAGCGCGTTCCGTTTCAACGTCGACGAGCCGCTCGGCGGCGGCTTTACGCTCCGAACCGACGTCGGAATCGACGGCATCGGCGGCGGAGCGCCGGGGCGACTCGATTTTCTGACGCCCTCGGCGAGCGAACTCGTCTCGCGCGATTCGCTCGACGTCGAGGTCGGCCGCCAAGGCGCGCATTCTCTCGTCTCGTTGACGGCGGCGGCGGCGCGCCAAGCGCTCGTCTTTAACGATCCCAACCCGTTCGATTGCGGCGGCGAAAGCGACACCTACGACGGACGGGGACAACTGTCGCTCAAAGACGTCATTTCGAGCGAGCGCAGCTCGCTCGTCGCCGGGATCGACCTCTCGCGCGAGAGCGCGGCCTTTTCGTTCTGCCCCGCGTTCCAACCGCCGGCCGGGTTCGCCGCGGCGGAGTCACAGTCGGCCGCCTACCTGCAAGAACAGTGGACCGTCGTCCGCGACGCGCGCCTGACGCTCGGCTTACGCGGCGAGAACGATGCGCCTCGGGGCTCGGTCCTTGCGCCGGAGCTGGGCGGGGTGATCGACGCCGGAGAGCTTCGGATCGCAGGAAACCTCACCGAGTCGTTTCGGGTACCGAGCTTGACCGATCTCTACTATCCCGGATTTTCGAATCCGAATCTGGTTCCGGAAAAGGCGCGCAACGCCGACGTCACGCTTGCGCTGCCGCATCTCGGCGGCGGCGTTTCGCTGGGTTGGTTCGCGCGCGACGGCTCGAACTTCATCGTCCTCGACAGCAACTTCGTTCCGCAGAACGTCGGTCGCGCCTCGGTCGCCGGACTGATGCTGACGGCAAAGGCGCCTCCCGTCGCCGGGATCGTCGCCGAGGCGAGCGTCACCGACGTCTATCGCGCGCTCGACCTGACACAGGCGACGCGACTGCCGCGGAACCCGGTCATGCAAGCGTCGTTTGGGCTGACGCGTCCGTTCGGGTCGTCGAACCTCGCTTACGGCGTGCACGCGACGATCGTCGGGGGAACGTATTCGCCGACCGACACGCCGTTCGGCTTCCCGCCGGCGTACGACGCCTATTCGACGCTCGATGCGTATCTGCGCGTCAAACTCGAACGCGGCGCGATTCTGACGGCGCGTGTGCGCAATCTCGGCGACGACCGCTACGCTCCGGTTGCCGGGTATCCGGCACTCGGGCGCACGTTCTCGGTCGAACTTTCGACGCGATGAAAACGCTGGCGGCCGTCGTCGCTCCCGCCGTGTTGGCAGCGCTCTCAATATCGACGGCTGTGCTAGGTGTGCCTCCGCCGCGGATCGTCTCGCTCGTCCCTTCGTTGACGGAAGATCTGTTTGCGATCGGCGCGGGGCCACAGGTCGTCGGCGTCTCGCAATTCACCGACTATCCTCCCGCGGCGGCCGCGCTGCCGCAAGTCGCAACCTTCGCCTCGATCGATGCCGAGCGGATCGTGCGGCTCCATCCGGACGTCGTCGTCGGAATCAACGCGCAATCTCGGCTCATCGGCGACCTCCGTCGCCTCGACATTCGCACCACGTTGATGAACGACGACGGCTACGACGACATCTTCAAAGACCTCGCGATCCTCGGCCGGATCAGCGGCCATGCGAGCGAGGCGTCGAAGCTTGCCGGCCGGCTGCGCGCGCGTACGTCCGCCCTCGTGCGCACGGTCCCGCGGGATGCGCGCCCGCGCTGTTTCGTCGTGCTCGGCTCGGCGCCGATCTTCACGGTCGGCGACCGTTCGTTCATCGCGCGACTGATCGCTCTCGCCGGCGGACGCAACGCCGCGACCGGGCTGCGCGACGCCTACGCTCGCTATAGTGCCGAAGCGTTGCTCGCCTTGCAGCCGGACGTCATCTTGGCCGACAAGGCGGTCGGGCTCGAGAACGTCCTCGACCGGCCGCCGTGGAATGGGTTACGCGCGGTGAAGGCCGGACGCGTCTATTTCTTCGACGATCCGGACATCATCGAGCGACCCGGGCCTCGCTATAATGAAGGTCTCGCTTGGCTGATCGAGCGACTTCATCCCCATGAAGCTGGTCGCGCCCGAACGTGAACGTGCTCTGGTCGTTGCAGTCGATCTGCACGACCCGCGGCGCCCGCTTGCCCCGGAACTTGAGGAGTTCGAAGCGCTGATCGTTGCAACCGGAGCGCTGGTCGCAGGCCGGATCGTGCAGCGACTCCCGAAGATCGATGCTGCAACGATGGTAGGCTCGGGGAAGGCGCGCGAAATCGCCGAGCGTGCCGATGAGCTCGGTGCGAACAAGATATTCGTCTTCAACGATCTGCGGCCGCGCCAGCGGACGAACCTCGAAAAGACCATCCCCCTGCCGATCGTCGACCGCACGATGGTCATCCTCGACATCTTCGCCCAACACGCGCGTAGTCGCGAAGGAAAACTGCAAGTCGAACTCGCGCAACTGCGCCATCGCCAGGCAAACCTGATCGGCTCTACGGCGGAGCTTTCGCGCCTTGGCGGCGGCGTCGGGACGCGCGGCCCCGGCGAAACCAAGCTCGAGGTTGATCGCCGCCGCATCCAAGATCGGATTTCGGTCCTGCGCGCGCAGTTGGAAACGGTCCGTCGTTCGCGGGCCGTCCGGCGCGCGACGCGAGATCGATCGCCGCTCGTGGCGCTCGTCGGATACACCAACGTCGGAAAGTCGTCGTTGCTCAACCGGATGGCCCATTCGACCCGCGACGACGCTGCATTCGTCGCCGACCAACCGTTCGCGACGCTCGATCCGACCCTACGGCGAGTCTTTCTCGCGCCGGGGCACTACGTCCGCGTCGCCGACACGGTGGGATTCATCACGGAATTGCCGAGCGAACTGCTCAACGCGTTCCGCGCGACGCTCGAAGAGCTCGAGGGAGCCGAGCTCCTGGTGCACGTGATCGACGCAAGCAATCCCGATTGGTTGCGACAGCGCCGTAGCGTCGAGACGATCCTGCGCGAACTCGGCGTCGACGCGAAGCCGACGATCCTTGCGTTCAACAAGATCGACGCAAGCGACCCGCAGTTCGAATTACCGCCGGATGCGATCGCGCTGAGCGCACGGACGGGCGCGGGGATCGAAGCGCTGCGGGCGCGGATCGCCGAATTACTCCTCGCTCGCACGGCGCCGTGACAGTGTGGATTCGCGCATCGGCGATCGGGGCCGCGCTCGCGCTCGGCGCGTGCGGCTCGAATACAAAGGCGGTTGAGGGCGATCCGTTCGTCGCGGCGTTTCGCGTCGTGCGACCGAGCGTCGTGCTCTTCACGATGAAGATTCCAAGCGACGATCCCAAGAAAAAGGGCCAGTGGGACGATGCCTACGGTACCGGCGTGATCGTCGCCAGCGGCAATTGGGGTACGCAAATCCTAACGGTCGAGCACGTAATCGAAGACGCCCATAACCTGCACGCGACGATCGGAGAAAAGACGATCGTGCCGGCGACGGTCGTTGCGCGCGACAAGAAGTCCGATCTGGCGCTCGTCGAGACGAGCAAGCCGAATCTTCCGGTCGCGACGCTCTCGACCGCGGTCGGCGTCGAGCCCGGGACTCCGATCGGCGTCGCCGGATTTCCGATCCCCGACGCCTTCGCCGACGAGGGGCTGGGCGTCGCGACTTCAGTCTATGCCGGCCGCGTTTCGAGCGTCCGAAAGGGCACGCTCGAACTCGACCTCGCGATCATCCCGGGGGAAAGCGGCGGTCCCGTCTTCGACGCCCGCACCGGCGCCGTCATCGGCCTTGCCGAATCGCGCTTCGAGGAAGAGAAAGCGATCGGCTTCGCGATCCCGATAGACGACGCCGAGGCGTTTCTCAAAAGCAAGCTGCACCCGGCACGCCCGCCACCGCCGCCGTAGCGGCGCCCGGACGCTATTGAGGTTGGAGCTGGATGGTCGGAACCTGTAGGGTGCCCGAGACGATATCGAGGTCTTCGGTGAAGGATTGGTATCCGAGCGCCGTCCCATCGACGCGCAGCGTCTGCGTCCCCTGCGGGACGTTCGCCAAGACGAAGCCGCCGTTCGAATCGGTATGGGTGCTCAGCAGGGACCCGATGCTGACGAGCGCGCTTGGAACCGGTTTTTGCGTGCGCGCGTCGACGACGACGCCGGTTACCGTCCCGTAGGTCTGGACGCCGATCGCGTTCGGGTTCACGCACCCCGAAAGCGGTACGACCGCGACCAGCCCGGCGAACAGGGCGAGCGGTGCGACGAAGGTCCGAATCCTTCTCATTCGGTCCATTTCGCGGCGAAGGACCGCCCCGCCCCTTGCAAAACTTGAGAGGCGGATGAGTCCGTATCTCCCTGTCGCCATTTTTCTGGGTGTCGTCGTCATCGCGGCGACGGCGTTCGTGGCCGTTCCCGGGCTGCTCGCCCGGCGTAAGCCCAATGCGGCAAAATCAGAGGCCTATGAATGCGGCGTCGAGCCGACGTCCGAGGTCGGCGGGCGTTTCCCGGTTCGCTTCTATTTGATCGCGATGCTCTTCGTGATCTTCGACGTCGAGGCGGCGTCGTTCTATCCGTGGGCAGTCCAAATGCGCGCGCTGCGCGTCTATGGATTGCTCGAGATGGCGCTCTTCGTCGCCGTGCTCGCGATCGGTTATACGTACGTCTGGCGCAAAGGCGGCTTCCAGTGGAGGTAAGGCCGGGCGAGTTCATGCTGACCAAGCTTGACGATGTCGCGCGCTGGGCGCAATCTTCGAGCGTCTGGCCGCTGACGATGGGGCTTGCCTGCTGCGCGATCGAGATGATGAGCGTTCAGGCGCCGCAATACGACATCGCACGGCTCGGCTCCGAGGTTTTTCGCGCCTCGCCGCGCCAGGCGGACTTGATGATCGTCTCGGGCCGCGTCGCACAGAAGATGGGCCCGATCATCAAGCGTCTGTACGATCAGATGGCCGATCCGAAATGGGTCATCTCGATGGGCGCCTGCGCGTCGTCGGGCGGAGTCTTTGACAATTATGCGATCATCCAAGGCGTCGACACGATCATCCCGGTCGACGTCTACGTCCCCGGTTGCCCCCCGACGCCGGACGGCTTGCTGTATGCGGTCAATTTGATTCAACAGCAAATCCGCCAGGGCGGCAGCGGCGGTATCCTGGCCAGAACATAGGCTCCTAGCTAATGCCGAGCTCGCAGACCCCCTCGATCGCCGGCACCGCGCTCGATCCGACGGCCGTTCGCCCCGCCTTGTCCGACGCCGAGATACTGCGCGTCTCGCCCGATGAGTTGCGCGCGACCCTCATACGCTTGCGAACCGAAGGTTGCACGATGCTGCTCGATATCGGCGCCGTCGATTATTTGGCGCGCGAGCCGCGCTTCGACGTCGCCTACCATCTGCTCGCGCTGCCGCTCGCGCCGGCCTCGGTCGCTGAGATCGGGGTGCCGCGCCGCGTGCGCGTCCTCGCCGGCGTCGCAGAAAAGGCGCCGCATCTTCCTTCGGTCGTCGATCTCTGGCCGAACGCCGACTGGGCCGAACGCGAGGTTTACGATCTCTTCGGAATCACGTTCGACGGGCATCCGGATCTGCGCCGCATTCAAATGCCCGATGAATGGGAGGGTCATCCGCTTCGCAAGGACTATCCGCTGCGTGGCCCCGCGCGTGAGAAGACGCCGCGTCCCCAGTTCGCACTGAAAAGCAACGTGCCGGCTGGGACGCCGCCGAGCGGAAAGGTCGCCGAGGCGCTGCAGCGGCAGATCGCGCGTGCGCGAGAAGAAGAATCGTGAACGCCGAGCATCCGTCCGGGGCAGTCGACGCGATCCAGCGCGAAGGGACCTCGATGACGCTCTCGATCGGGCCGCAGCACCCGTCGACGCACGGCGTGCTGCAAGTCGTCGTCGACGTCGCGGGCGAGACCGTGAATCGCGCCGAGATGGAGATAGGCTACCTTCACACCGGGATCGAGAAGTCCGCCGAGAATCTGTTTTGGACGCAAGCGCAAACGGTCATCGAGCGGATGGACTATCTCAATCCGGTCGGCAACGCGCTCTGCTATACGCTCGCCGCCGAGCAATTGCTCGGGATCACCGGCCGCATTCCGCCCCGCGCGCAAGCGATTCGCGTCCTCAATGCAGAGTTGACGCGCATATCGTCGCACTGCGTCTGGCTCGGGACGCACGCGATCGATCTCGGCGCGATCTCGAATTTCTGGTACGCTTTCGACATCCGCGAGAACATCCTCGATCTGGTCGAATCGTTCGGGGGCGCGCGGATGCATCCGAACTACCTGCGGATCGGCGGCGTCAACGGCGATCTGCCCGAAGGGTTTCTCGAAAAGTTCGACGCGTTGATCGAAAAGTTTCCGGGCCGCATGCGCGAGCTTCGCCGCATGTTGCAAAACAATCCGATTTGGCGCGACCGGACGATCGACGTCGGCATCATCTCCCCCGAAGACGCGGTGAAATGGAGCTTGACCGGCCCCTCGCTGCGCGCGAGCGGCATCGGCTACGACGTGCGCAAGGCCTTTCCGTACTCGGGCTACGAGACCTACGAGTTCGACGTCCCGACACGTACCGAAGGCGATGCCTACGCGCGCTTCTTGGTACGGCTCGATGAGATGGACGAAGCGATCCGCATCCTCCGCCAGGTGCGCGAGCGCCTCAAAGAACCCGGCCCCGTCGTCGTCGACGATCCGAAGATCGTCGCACCGCCGAAAGAGACGATCGCGATCTCGATGGAAGCATTGATCCATCACTTCAAGATCGTCAGCGAGGGGTTCCGCGTTCCGCCCGGCGACGTCTATCAGGCGATCGAATCGCCGCGCGGCGAACTCGGCTACTATCTCGTTTCCAACGGAAACAACCGGCCCTATCGGATCCGCACGCGCCCGCCCTCGATGTACAACCTGCAGTGCCTCAAGCAGATCGCGATTGGCAATCTGATCGCCGACATGGTCGTGATGATCGGCTCGTTGGATCCCGTTTTCGGAGAGGTCGACCGGTGAGCGAGAAGCAGCGGGACTTTGTTGCGGTGCTCGCGGCGGTCAAGCCCGAGGCGGAGCGGTTGATCGCGCAGTATCCGCAGTCGGGCAGCGCGCTGCTGCCGATTCTGCACGCCTTTCAGAACGTCGAGGGTTGGGTTTCTCCCGAAGCGATGGCCGCGAGCGCAGAGATGCTCGGGCTGACGCGAGCCGTCGTCGAATCGACGGCGTCGTTCTACACGCTCTTTTTCCGGCGGCCGGTCGGAACGTACGTGCTTCAGGTCTGCCGGAATATGTCGTGTCAATTGAACGGCGCCGAAGAGATCATGGCGTACATGCGTGAGAAGTTGAACGTCGGGCATTTCGAAACGACGTACGACGGCCGCTTTTCCTATGAAGAGGTCGAGTGTTTGGCGGCCTGCGACCGGGCGCCGTGCATGCAAGTGAACCTCGAGTTCGTCTACGATCTCACGCGCGAGAAGATCGACGAGATGCTGCGCGGGATGTACGGCGGCACGTTCGAGGTGAAGCCGCTCCCGCAGACTGCGAAGCCGGGGCGCGATTGGCACGTCGACCAGGAAGCCGAACGGAAATCGCCCGGCGCGCAAGGCGTGCGCGATCCGAACGACCCCGGCGGGATGGGCGATCGGAGCGGTAGGCTGATGATCGAGCGTCTGGTCGAGGACCCGCGCCTGATCGAAGGCCGGCCGACGAGCGAACGCCTCGTGCGCGACGGCGCCGCCATCCTGCGCGACGGGCGCGCTCCCGAACGCGAGGCGCAGTAGAATATGCCCGTCATCAAAGTCCTCACCGAAGGGATCGGCGAGGTCGAGCTGCGCGACATCGCGGTCTATCGCGAGCGCGGCGGATACGAACAATGGAAGCGCGCGCTGACGGCGCTGAAGCCCGCCGACGTCATCGACCTCGTGGCGAAATCCGGTTTGCGCGGGCGCGGCGGCGCCGGCTTTCCGACCGGGCGCAAGTGGCAGTTCTTGCCGAACAACGGGCACCCGCGCTACATGGTCTGCAACTGCGACGAGGCCGAACCCGGGACGTTCAAGGACCGAATGCTGCTCGAGGAAACGCCGCACCAGATTCTCGAGGGGATGCTGCTAGGTTCGTATGCGATCGGCTCGCGCCACGCGTTCATCTATATTCGCGGCGAGTTCAAACGCGGCTACGAGGCCTTCATGCAGGCTGTCGCAGACGCGCGCGCGGCCGGTTTCATCGGCCAAAACCTGTTCGGTACGGACTACGGTTTGGAGATCACCGCCCACCGCGGCGCCGGCGCCTACATCTGCGGCGAGGAGACGGCGCTCCTCAACTCTCTTGAAGGGAAGCGCGGCGAGCCGCGGCTCAAGCCGCCGTTTCCGGCGGTGCAAGGCTTGTACGGCGAACCGACCGTCGTCAACAACGTCGAGACCCTCGCGTACCTTCCGCATATTCTGAAAAACGGGCCGGAGTGGTTCGCCAAAGCCGGGCCGGAACGATCGCCGGGTTTCAAGGTCGTCTCCGTCAGCGGGCACGTCAAGAAGCCTGGAAACTACGAAGTCGTCTTGGGGACGACGCTGCGCGAGTTGCTCGCGATTGCGGGCGGACCGCGCGACGGGCACAAGATCGTCGCGATCCAACCGGGCGGCGGTTCCTCGGCCTGCCTGTTCGAAGAGCACCTCGATCTATCGTACGATTTCGATACGATGGCCGCAAACAAGACGATGCTCGGCTCGGGAGCGATCGTTTACTTTGACGAAATGACCGATTTCGTCAAGGCGGCACATTCGCTCGTGCGCTTTTTCGCGCACGAGTCGTGCGGCCAGTGTACGCCGTGCCGCGAAGGCGGCCATTGGCTCGAGCTGACGCTCGAGCGTCTGCTGCACGGCGAGGGCCTGGACTCAGATATCGACATGTTGCTCGCCGTGGCGCGCCAGTTGACCGGGATCAACCTCTGCCCGCTCGGCGATTCGATCGAACCGTTCTTGGCGAGCGTCGTGCGCCGCTTCGAATCGCAGTTCCGCGCCTACGTCAAGAAGCGCGAGGTCGCCGCATCCGTATGAGCGTCAAAACCGTATCGCTGACGATCGACGGCGTCGCCGTCACCGTCCCGGAAGGGACGTTGCTCGTCGAAGCTGCCAAGAAGATCGGCACCGATGTCCCGGTCTACTGTTACCATCCCAAGCTCGGACCGGCCGGACTCTGTCGCATCTGCCTGGTCGACGTGGAGAAGACGCCGAAGTTGCAGATCGCGTGCAACACGACCGTCGCCGAAGGGATGGTCGTCCACACGCACGGGGCGAAGGTCGAAGACGGACGCCGCGCCGTTCTCGAATTCTTACTGCTCAACCACCCCTTGGATTGTCCGATTTGCGACAAGGGCGGCGAATGCGATCTCCAAGATTTTTCGATGGCCTACGGTCAAGGCGCGTCGCGTCTCGCCGATCCGAAGGGGAAGAAGCCCAAGGCGATCGATCTCGGGCCGACGATCGTCCTCGACGACGAGCGCTGCATCGTCTGCCAGCGCTGCTCGCGCTTCGACGACATCATCACCCAAGAACGTTCGCTCGTCGTCATGGATCGCGGACAGCGCGACGTCATCGCGACCGCGACCGGCGAACCGTACCGCTCCAACTTCAGCGGGAACGTGACCGAACTGTGCCCCGTCGGCGCGCTGACCTCGAAGACGTATCGCTTCAAGTCACGGCCCTGGGATCTCAATCGCACTGCGACGACGTGCACGCAGTGCAGCGTCGGCTGTGCGCTCAACGTCGACGAACGCTTCGACGAAGTGTTGCGCACGATGTCGGTCCCGGGTGACGATGCGGTCTCCGACGGCTGGCTCTGCGATCGAGGCCGCTACAACGTCGGTTTCTATAGCGACCGGCGTCGCTTGACGAGCCCGCTGCTGCGGGTCGACGGCGAGTGGGCGCAACTGACTTGGGACGACGCGATCGAGGCCTGGGCGAACGCGCTACGCGGGGCGCGCGAAGCCGGCGGCGCGGCGACGATCGCCGCGCTCGGCGGCGGCCGTCTGACCAACGAAGAGGCGATCCTCTACGGCCTCGTGATGCGCGCGCTCGGCAGCGAGAACGTCGACTGGCGGGTTGGGCGCCAGCGGCAAGCGTCGCCCGGACCGGGCGGCGGAGCGTACCTCGATATCGAAACGGCGCAGGCAATCCTTTGCGTCGGACGTCCGCCGGCGCAAAACGCACCCGTCATGTCGTTGCGCGCGCGCAAGGCGGTCGTGAAACACGGCGCTCGTCTCATCGTGGTCGGCGACCATCCCGTGCCTCGACTCGCCTTCGGCGTCGAGCGCATCGCGCGACCGAGCGACTTGAGCTCGCTCGGTCTCGATAAACTCGAACGCATCGCGGTCGTGTGGGACGGGATCGATCCGCAGGTCGGCGCCGAGCTCGAGAGCGCGCTCGCGACCTACGCCGCGAACGCGAACGTTTTCCGTTACGTCACCGGCGAGCAGCCGAACGCCCGCGGCGCCGAGGCGCTCGGGCTCCTTCCGAGAAACGGCGGGCTCGACACGGCGGCGATCCTCGACGCCGCGCGCACCGGCAAGATCGGTTGCCTGTCGATCCTCGGCGCAAACCCGATGCTTTCGACGCCGGGCGGTGCGGAAGCGGTGCGCAGCGCGCTGCAAAACGTTTCGTTCGTGGTCGTCTCGGAACTGTTCATGACGGCGACCGCCGAACGTGCGACCCTCGTGCTGCCGGCGTGCGGACCGTTCGAAAAGAGCGGTCACACCTACGATCTTACCGGCGCCGTCCATCGGCTGCATCACGCCGTCGCGGCGCCGTCGGGGGCACTCTCGGACGAGGCGATGTTGATCGCGCTCGCTTCGGAGTTGGAGATCGCGATCCCCGAGCCGGCCGAGCTGCGCCGCCTGGCCGCGGCGCCGCCCAAGATGGTTGCGAAGAGCTTCGGCGATCCCGCGATCTGCGGTGAACCGAAAACGCGCCGCGGCGAGGGTCACGGCGACGCGACGCTCCGCTTGGTCATCGACGCCGATGCGTTTTCCGGCGGCGGCACGGTTTGGCACGACGAGCGGATCGACCCATTGCGCCCGCTGCCGTCGGTGGCGCTCAACGCGCGCACGGCGGCCGCTGCCGAGGTGTGCGACGGCGAGATTGTCGATCTGGTCGCCGGCGAACGGACGCTGGCGGCCCTGCAGGTCCGAATCAACGAGCAATGCGTCGACGGAACGGTCGTCATCGTCGACGGACTCCCCGCCGCGCCGGCGTCGACGTTCTTCGACGGCGAAAGCGTCGCGCCGGCGAACGTTCGCGCCGCGCTGCGGGAAGAGGCGATCGCGTGATCCCGCTCTGGCTTCTGGTCGTGATCAAGTCGGCGTTCGTCCTCTTCGTCGTCGTCACCACGTTCGCGTACGCGATGCTCTTCGAGCGCAAGATCATGGCCTGGATGCAACTGCGTCCCGGACCGAATCGCGTCGGACCCTGGGGCCTCTTGCAACCCGCCGCCGACGCCGCAAAAATGCTCTTCAAAGAAGACCTCACGCCGGCGACCGCCGACCCGCTGATCTACCGCCTCGCGCCGTGGCTTTCGCTCGTGACGGCGATGGGCGCGTTTGCGGTCATCCCGTTCTCGGAATCGAGCGCTGGTTTATGGGCGATCGGCGACGTCAACGCCGGCATCTTGTTCATCTTCGCGCTGACATCTCTGGGTGTCTACGGGATCTCTCTTGCGGGCTGGTCGTCGGGTTCGAAGTATCCGCTCCTGGGCAGCATACGCTCGACCGCGCAGATGATCAGCTACGAACTCTCGATGACGCTCTCGATCGTCGGCGTCTTGATCTTGGCCGGGACGACGTCGCTGGCCGGGATCGTTCACGCGCAGAACAAGTTGTGGTTCGTGATCCCCCAATTCGTCGGCTTTATCATCTACATCATCACGGCGGTCGCTGAGACCAACCGCGCGCCGTTCGACCTGGTCGAAGCGGAGAGCGAGCTCGTCGGCGGCTTTCACACCGAATACTCGGGCCTGAGGTTCGGCCTGTTCTTCATCGCGGAGTACCTGAACATGATCACGGTCGCGTGTATCGCGACCTTGCTGTTTTTCGGCGGCTGGGAAGCGCCGTTTGGACTCACGATCGTCCCGGGGATCGTCTGGTTCTTGCTGAAAGCGGGTTTCTTCATCTTCATCTACATTTGGTTGCGCACGACGCTTCCGCGGCTGCGTTACGATCGTTTGATGGCCTTCGGCTGGAAGGTGCTCTTGCCGGTCGCGACGCTCAATCTGATGGTGACGGCGGCGATCGTCGCGTGGGCCGGCTAGGATGAGGGGCTTCTTTAACGGGATATTCGCCCTCGCGCAAGGCTTTGCGACGACGTTCCAGTTTTTCTTTCGTAAGAAGCCCACGATCGCATACCCGTCGGTCAAGAAGCAGCACGCGCCGCGCTTTCACGGACTGCACGAGTTGCGCCGTTACGGCGACGGCAAGGAACGCTGCATCGGTTGCGAGCTGTGCGCGATCGCTTGTCCGGCGAACGCGATCACGGTCATCGGCGCCGAGAACACGCCCGAGGACCGCCGCTCGCCCGGCGAACGCTACGCCGCGCGCTACGAAATCGACGAACTGCGCTGCATCTTTTGCGGCCTGTGCGAAGAGGCGTGCCCGACCGACGCGATCGTGCTGACGCCGCGCTTCGAGATGGCGGACTATCGACGCGGCTCGTTCATCTACGCGAAGGATCGGCTGCTCGTCCCCGCCGACGCCGGCGTCGGAACGGCGCCCGACGAGCGGCCGGGCGGCATCCCGGCCGACCTCGGTTCGGTGGCGGAGCAGAAGAGCACCGTCGACGTCGAGTCGGGCTACTCGGCTACCTGGCGCGGGACGGTGCTCAAGACCGATCGCAAGGGGCTCGCCGGATGATCCTGTTTTGGATTTTGGCGGTCGCGCTCGTCCTGACGGCGATGTTCACGGTCACGCAGCGCAGCCCGGTCTACAGCGTCGTCGGCTTGCTCGCGAACTTCGTGGTGCTGGCGATCCTGTACTTGACGTTGAACGCCGAATTCATCTTCGTCATTCAGATCCTCGTCTACACCGGCGCGATCCTCGTCCTTTTCGTGTTCGTCATCAACCTGCTCTCCAGCGGAACCGGTCCGTTCGCAGAGGGCCCGAACCGCATGCCGCGCGCGCTCGTCCCCGCGCTCCTGGTCGTGCTCGCCGGTTTCGCTTTCTTGGTGTACGGTCTCGTCCACGGCCCGCTGGGAGCGTTGACACCGCACGTACCGACGTCGCAGTTTGGAGCGCCCGGAGAGCCCGGCGTCTTCGGCAGCATCGCCGATTTCGGCGTCGCGCTCTTTTCGACGCACCTCCTGCCGTTTGAAGTCACCGCGCTGATTTTGATGGTCGCGGTGATCGGCGTAGTCGTCCTCGCCGGCGACGCGTCGCCCGCACCGACGCGCGGACGTCATACGCGCCCTCGCAGCGGCAAGCGCGAACCGATCGTGAAGGCCGGCCGATGATCCCGCCGATGACGGTCGACGTCTCGAACTACGTCGCGCTCTCGGCCGTCATATTTTTCATAGGAGTGGGCGGAGTGATCTTGCGCCGTAACCCGCTCATCATGCTGATGTCGATCGAGTTGATCTTCAATGCCGCCAATCTGGCCTTGATCGCCTTTTCGCGCGCGTGGATGAACAACGCCGGGCACATCTTCACGTTCTTGGTGATCACCGTCGCCGCAGCCGAAGCGGCGATCGGCTTGGCGATCGTCGTCGTCGCGTTTCGGCGCTTGAAGAACGTCGACGTCGACGATCTTGCGAGATTGCGCGGATGAGTCCCGAAGGGAACCTCCTCCTCGCGCTGTGGCTGCTTCCGCTCGCCGGCTCCGTCCTGATCTGGACCCTCGGCCCGTTCTTGCGGCGCACCGCGGGCGTCGTCGGTTCGCTTGCGATCCTCGTCCCGTTCGTTTTTGCGATCGTGCTCTGGCCGAGCGCTTTCGCGCCGGGCGGCCTGAAGGTTCATCTCTTCGATTGGGTCCACGGTTTCACGTTCGGCCTGTGGCTCGATCCGCTCTCGCTCTTGTGGACCTGCATCATCGCCGGCGTCGGCGGCTTGATCCACGTCTACTCGATCGGCTACATGTGGAGCGATCGAGCGATCGCGCGCTTCTTCGCATACATGAACTTTTTCGTCTTTGCGATGTTGACGCTCGTGCTCTCCGACAACTTCGTCGGCTTGTTGGCCGGTTGGGGGCTCGTCGGCGCCGCGTCGTACTTTCTGATCGGCTTCTGGTTCTTGAAACCGACGGCTGTCGCGGCGGCGGTCAAGGCGTTCGTCATCAACGTCGTCGGCGACGCCGGGTTGATGTTCGCGGTCTTCGTGTTGTTCGCGGCGACCGGCTCGACCGCGTTCGCCGACATTTTCGCGAAAGCGCCCTCGCTTGGGTCGGCGACGATCCTACTCGCGTGCGTGGCGATCTTCATCGGCTGCGCGGCGAAGTCGGCGCAGATTCCGCTCCATACATGGTTGCCCGACGCGATGGAAGGCCCGACGCCCGTCTCGGCCCTGATCCACGCTGCGACGATGGTGACCGCGGGCGTGTACTTGATCGCGCGTTGCGCGCCGCTCTGGGATGCATCGCCGGAGGCGCGCGCGCTCGTTGGGACGATCGGGGCGCTGACCGCACTCTTCGGCGCGATCCTCGGCGTCGCGCAATGGGACATCAAGCGCATCTTGGCCTACTCGACGATGTCGCAGATCGGCTACATGATCCTCGGCGTCGGCGTCGGTGCGTATCAGGCCGGCATCCTCCATTTCTTCACGCACGCGTTCTTCAAGGCGCAACTCTTCCTCGGCGCCGGTATCGTGATCCACGCGCTTGGGGACGAACAGGACGTGCGGAAGATGGGGGGCCTCGGGCGGCGGATGCCGCTCGCGTTTTGGGCGATGACTCTCGGGACCGCGGCGATCATCGGCGTCCCCGGGTTCAGCGGTTTCTTCAGTAAGGACGCCGTGATCTACGGCGCTCTCGAACGCGGCTACCCGTTGCTCTATTTCATCGGCGTCGTCACCGCGGGGATCACCGCGTTCTACATGTGCCGGATGCTCTTCGTGACGTTCGCGGGAAATTATCGCGGCAACGTCCCCGACGCGGAACTCGGAATCCCCGAGCGCGCGCACGCCGAACCGCACGTGGGCGCGCATGCGCCGGCCTGGCTGACGGGTTTGCCCGTCGTGCTCCTCTTTCCGGGGACGATTTTCGCCGGTTGGCTGACCGTCGGCGGCGCGTGGAACCGGGCTTTCGCCGCCGACTTCGTGGAGAGGCCCATGTCGCCGATCTCGCATGCCATCCCGGAATACCTCTCGGTGTTTCTCGTTCTCGCGTTCGTCGTATTGGGTGCGGCCTGGGCCTATCGCAACTACGGTGCCTTCGAAGCGACGGCGGAGGCTATCCAACGCTTGCGAGCCGAGTCGCTGCGGATGCCCGCGATCCTGACTCGAGCGTTCTACTTCGATGACCTGCTCGACATCTTGTTCGTCCGGCCGGCGCGCGCGATCGGCCGCGCCTTCATGCGCGTCGTCGATCCGCGGATCATCGACGGCGCAATCGTCGACGTGGTGTGGCTCGCCGGTTGGTTCGGTCGTGAGACGCGGGCGCTCCAAACGGGGCTCGTGCGAGGATATGCGCTGATCATCGCGCTCGGCGCCGCGGCCTTCCTCGCCTACTTCGCGTTGCTCGGGTCCACCCGATGATCGCCGCACTGATCCTCGTTCCGATCCTCGCCGGCTTCATCGTCTATCTCGTTCCGCGCAGCGCGGACGCGTTCGCGAGATGGTTCGGCGTCTTCGTCAGCTTCGCGTGCTTCGTGCTTGCGCTGCTCGCGAACGGAGCACCCGACGAGTCCTGGCGCTGGCTGCAACGGCCTTTTAGTGCGAACTTCCACGTTGGGCTCGGCGGACTCGGCTTCTGGATCGTCCTTTTGCTGACGCTCTCGACGGCGTGCGCGCTCGCCGCGGTGCGCGTTCAACGCCAGCGCGACTTCGTCGCGCAGATGCTCTTCTTGCTCGGTGCGATGGCCGGCGTCTTCGTCGCGCGCGATCTGCTGCTGTTCGCGCTCTTTTGGGACCTGATGCTCGTCCCAGTGTTCTTGATGCTCGTCGCCTGGGCGCCGGGCGACCGCAGTACGACGGCCTGGCGCTATCTCGTCTACAATCTCACCGGCGGCTTGGCGCTGCTGCTCGCAACCGCGGCGTACGGCGTCGTCGAAGGTTCGACCGACGTCATCGGCCTCGCGGCGGGCCACGGCGCAACCGCAATCGGCGCCGCTTGGGGGGCCTGGATATTCGCCGGCTTTGCACTCGGCTTCTTGGTGAAGACGCCGGTCTGGCCGTTCCACACGTGGATGCCCGAGACGTACGCGGACTTGCCGCCGCCTGCCGCCGCCGTGGTCGGCGGGGTCCAATCAAAGGCTGGACTCTACGGATTTCTCGTGATCGGTTTGCCGCTCTTGCCCGATCAGATGCGGGAGGCTGCGACGGCGATGTTCGTCCTCGGTCTGGTCGGGCTCGTCTACGGCGCGCTGATCGCGCTCGTGCAAGACGATGCGAAGCGCGTCGTCGCGTACTCGTCCCTCTCGCACCTCGGCTTGATCCTGCTCGCGGTGTTCAGCGGAAATTCGCTTGCTATCGGCGGTGCGGCCGTCTACATCATCGCGCACGGGCTCTTCTCGGCGGGGCTCTTCATCGTGCTCGGACAGGTCGAAGTGCGCGAAGAGACGCGGCTCCTTTCGCGACTCGGCGGCCTGGGCGGACGCAATCCAAAACTGGCGGGCGCGCTCCACATCGTAGCGCTCGCGGCGCTCGGTCTGCCGGGGCTGTGCGGATTCGCAGGCGAGATATTGATCTTGACCGGACTCTATCAGGCGGGCGCCGTCTGGCCGACCGTGATTGCGCTCGTTCCGATCGTCATCGCGGCGGCGTACATGTTGCGGCTCTTCCAAGGCTTCATGCACGGTCCGGAGCGTGCCGACTTGCCCGAGCGCGCCGATCTGCGACCCGTTGAAGCGTTTGCGCTCGCGCCGCTCGTCGTCGCGATCGTGCTGCTCGGCGTCTACCCCGGACCCGTCGCGCAGTCGACTTTGCCGGCGCCGCTCGCGGCTGCGTTGGTGCGCCGCTGATGCCCGAAACCTTGATGATTCCTTGGGGGCCGGCCGATTGGCAAGCGGTCGAACCGCTGACGATCGTCGCGTTGACGCCGCTTTTGGTCTTGCTCGCCGACGTCGTGCTGCCGCACCGCTGGCGGCGCGGCGCCGAGCTCGTCATCGCCGTACTCGGCCTGGTCGCCGCGGGGCTCGTGCTCATCGGCGAGTGGGGTCACCCGTATTCCGCGTTCGGCGGCGGCTTCATCACCGGAGGTTTCGCGATCGTCTTCCAAGAGGTCGTGATCGCCGGCGCGCTGTTCTCGCTCTTGCTCGCGACGCATCTCGGCCGCGACGATCAATCGGGCGGCGCGATCGCGCTGATGCTGTGGAGCGCGAGCGGCGCGATGTTGATGGCCGGCGCTGCGAATCTATTAACGATCTTCCTCGGTTTCGAGCTGCTTTCGCTCGCGCTGTACTGCTTGTGCGCCTTGGGCCCGCGCCCGGCGGCCCACGAATCGGCGCTCAAGTACTTGCTCCTCTCCTCGACGGCTTCGGGCTTCATGCTCTACGGAATGGCGCTGTTGTTCGGAGCGACGGGAAGCGTGCAGTTGTCGGCACTCGCGACGCCGTCGGCGTCGCCGGCGCTGTTCGCGCTCGGCAGCGGGCTCTTCATGATCGGCCTCGCGTTCAAACTGAGCTTGGTCCCGTTCCACGTCTGGACGCCCGACGTCTACGAGGGTGCGCCGCTTCCGGTGACCGCGTTCATGAGCGTCGTGACCAAGGCCGGCGCGCTCGCGGTCATCGCGCGCTTCGCCTATGCGGCCCTGCCGCAGCCCGGCGCGCAAGCGATCCTCGCGCCGCTGTGGGTCATTGCGGCGCTCTCGATGATCGTCGGAAACGTCGGCGCGCTGGCGCAGACCGATATGAAACGCCTGCTGGCGTATTCCGGGATTGCGCAATTGGGATACGTGGTGGCGGCGTTGGCCGGCACGACGTCGCTCGGATTGCGCTACGCGATCTTCTATTTGGTCGCCTATATGTTCATGAACATGGGCGCATTCGCCGTCGTCGCGCTCCTCTCGCGCGAACACGAAGAGGGCTCGCGCCTGAGCGCGTATACCGGGCTCGGATACCGGCGCCCGGTCCTGGCCGCGGCGATGTCGTTCTTTCTGCTCGCGCTCGCGGGGTTGCCGCCGACCGCCGGCTTCACCGGGAAGCTGCTCATCCTCGCGAGTTCGCTCGACGCCGGCTACGCATGGCTCGCCGTCGTCCTGATTGCCGGGACGGCTATCTCCGCGTACGTGTACTTAAAGATCGTGCGGGCGATGTACGCGCGAACGACGGGGGCGCCGATCGAACGCGCCCAGCCGTCGGCAAGCCCGTTGCCCTGGCTCGGCCTCGCGGTCTGCGCGCTCGCCGTCTTGGTGCTGACGTTCTATCCGATCGCGCCGAGTGACGTCTTACCGCTCGTGAAGTAAGCGGTGTCGACCGAGCCCCGCCAGATCGATCTTCGCGGGAAGACGATTCTCGTCACCGGCGGGAGCATGGGCCTCGGTCTCGCCTCGGCGCGCGCGTGTCTGCAGTACGGCGCGAACGTCATGGTTTGCGCGCGCGGCGGCGAAGCTCTGGTCGAGGCGTCGGCCGAACTGACCCGGAGTGCGCCGGCCGAGCGCCTCGCTACCGAAACGGCCGACGTCGGCATCGAGGCCGACGTCGAGCGACTCTTCGATCGTATCGTCGCGAGCTTCGGACGATGCGACGGCATCATCCATGCAGCGGCGATCCTCGGCCCGGTCGGAACGGTCGACGCCGTCGACGATGCCGATGCGTGGCTCGAGACGCTGCGGATCAATCTCTTCGGAACCTTCTTGGTCGCGCGCGCCGGCGCGCGCCGGATGAAGAAGAGCGGCGGCGGCCGGATCGTGTTGTATTCGGGCGGCGGCGGCGCGACGCCGCGGCCGAACTTCACGGCCTACGCGTCGAGCAAAGCGGCCGTTGTCCGCTTCGCCGAAACGATCGCGCTCGAACTCGCGCCCGACGTCGAAGTGAACGCCCTCGCACCGGGCTTCGTGGTCACGCGGATGCAGCACCAAACGATCGAAGCCGGGGAGCGTGCAGGCGAGGCGTGGGCGGAAGAGGTTCGCGCGCGTGTCGCCGAGGGCGGGACGCCGCCGAGCGTCGCGGCCGACGCCGGCGCGTTTCTCGTCTCGGATGCCGCGCGGGGGATCACCGGAAAACTCGTCGCTGCGAGTTTCGATAAGTACCGCGAGTGGCCGCTGCACCTCGCCGAGTTGCGCGACGGCGACCTCTTCACGCTGCGCCGCATCCTTCCGCGCGACCGCGGCTTAGATTGGCAATGAGCGGCCGGCCGGGCGCGGGTCTGATGCGATCGTCACACTTCATGGATCGTGTGCTCGTCCTCGGTGGGTGCGGCGCTGGGAAATCGGTCTTTGCGCGGCGCCTCGGCGCCTCGATCGATGCTCCCGTCATTCATTTGGACGCGGAGTATTTTCAGCCGGGCTGGATCGAACCGGAACCTGCGGCCTGGCATGCACGTCTGATGGAGATGGTGCGCGCGCCGCGCTGGGTAATGGACGGGCACAACAACACGCTCGCGCTACGTTTGCCGTACGCCGACACGGCGATCGTCCTCGATCTGCCGACGTGGCTCTGCCTCGCCCGCGTGCTGTTGCGCATCGCGCGCAACTACGGTCGCGTGCGCGCCGATATGGCACCCGGTTGTCCGGAGCGGCTCGATCCTGAGTTCATCCTCTACGCCGCGCGGTATCGAAAGGACATAAACCAGCGCATGTTCGCGCAGCTCGAAGCCTTCTCTGGTCAGGTCGTGGTGCTCCGCAGCCGGCGTGAAATCGAAGCGTTCCTGTCGGCGCGGGCGGATCCGGCGCGGCGTTCGGTGCGCAAGGCCGCGATGTAGTCATCGGCGTCGACCTGGGCGACGCTGGGGCGAGCGGCGACGTACTTGCGGCGCGTGAGCGCCGACTGCGCGACGGCGTCGGCGCGCATCCGCTCGTCGGTCGGTAAGGCGTAGCGGCCGCGGAGAAACTCGGCGATCCACTCCGACTGTGCCTCGGCGAGCGGAAAGATCGATCCGACGGCCGTCGCCGCGCCGACGAACGTCAGATTTGAAATCCCGACCGGAAAAACGCGGCGGAAGAGCGAGATCGTCGCGTCGAGCGCGGCCGCAAACTCGGGCGCGAAGAACGGATACGCGTATTCGTAGCCGGTGCAGTAGATGACGGCGTCGAGCGTCTCGCTCGTCCCGTCGGTGAAGCGTGCGCGACTCCCCTCGAACGCGAGGATCGCGGGTTTCGGTACGATCGCGCCGGCGGCGAGGCGCGGGAAGACGTCGTCGGAGAGGGTTGGATGCGCGGTCAGGATCGCGTGATCGGGTTTGGGCAAGCCGTAGCGAGCCTGGTCGCCGACCTGCCGGCGCGTCAACACGCGCGTGATGGACTGACGCAACCGGAACGGCCACCGCCGGTGGCGGCGAATCTCGTCGGACGCTCGGCCGAAGAGCGTCTTCGGGATGACGTGCACGCCGCGCCGGCCAACCAGAAACGTGTTCTTCGCGACGAAGCTGCAATCGACGGCGATGTCCATCGCCGAGTTGCCCATCCCGACGACGGCGACGCGCTTGTCGTCGAACGGCGCCGCGTCGACGAAGTCGCGTCCGTGCATCGTGGTTCCGCCGAACTCGCCGGGGATCGGCGGATCCGGGAAGCGCGGAGCCCAGTGGTGACCGTTCGCGACGATGAGCGCGTCGAACGTGCGGCTTCCGGCGGCGAAGCCGAGCTCCCAGCGCCCGTCGGCGCGCGGCTCGGCGTGCTCGATCGTAGCGTCGAAGACGATGTGTTCGCGAAAACCGAAGCGGTCGACGTACGCTTCGAGATACGCGAGGATCTGATCGTGGCGCGGATAGTGCGGCCAATCGCGCGGCATCGGAAAATCGCAGAACTCCGTCCGCAACCGCGAGGTGTTGGTCGTCAACGAGCGATACGCGGCCGAGAGGCCGGTGCGATTCCCAAGCACCCACAACCCACCGAGACGATCGCTCTGCTCGAAACATGTGACGACGAAGCCGGCGAGATGGAGCGCTTTGGTTGCGCAGAGGCCCGAGACGCCGGCTCCGATGACGGCGATCGAGCCGGAAGCGTCAGCTCGGATTGATGAGCTCGAACAAACCTGCGGCGCCCTGGCCGCCGCCGATGCACATCGTGACGACGACGTACTTCGCCTTGCGGCGCCGGCCTTCGAGGATCGCGTGGATCGCCAAGCGCGCGCCGCTCATCCCGTACGGGTGTCCGATCGAAACCGCGCCGCCGTCGACGTTGAGGCGATCGTTCGGTAAGCCGAGTTTGTCGCGGCAGTAGATCGTCTGCACGGCGAAGGCCTCGTTGAGCTCCCACAGATCGATGTCGTCGATTTTCAAGCGATGCCGCTCGAGGAGCTTTGGGATCGCGTAGATCGGACCAATGCCCATCTCATCGGGCTTGAGACCGGCGACGGCCATCCCGCGATAGTACGCGAGCGGTTCGTGGCCGTGCCTCTCGGCGTAGTCGTAGCTCGTCAGCACGAGCGCCGCGGCGCCGTCGGAGAGTTGCGACGCGTTCCCGGCGGTGATCGTCGACTTGGGGTTGGTGAAGCTCACGCCTTTGAGTTTCGAGAGCCCCTCGAGGGTCGTATCGGGGCGGTTTCCCTCGTCCTTGGTCAATGTGTTGAAGACTTCTTTGACCTCGCCGCTCTCTTTGTTCTCTTCGACCTTCCAAGCCGGCAGCGGGACGATTTCGGCGTCGAAGCGGCCGGCGGACTGCGCGGCGGCGGTTCGCTGCTGGCTTTGCAGCGCATACTCGTCTTGCGCTTCACGCGAAATGCCGTAGCGCCGCGCGACGAGATCGGCCGTCTCGATCATCGGCATATATAGATCGGCTTCGTGGCGCAAGAGCCACTCGTCGGTATAGAATTTGTAGTTTGCGTTGTTTTGGACGAGGCTGATCGACTCGGCGCCGCCGGCGACCATCACCGGTGCGCCGTCGACGATGATCCGTTGTGCCGCCGTGCTGATCGCCTGTAAACCCGAGGCGCAATAGCGGCAGACCGTCTGTCCTGCGACCTGGATCGGTAAGCCGGCTCGCACCGACGCAGTTCGCGCCAGATTGTTCCCGGTCGCGCCTTCGGGGAAACCGACGCCGAGGACCGTGTCTTCGATGTCGTTGACGTCGACCCCGGAGCGTTCGACGGCGTGCTTGATCGCGTGTCCCGCCATGGTTGGGCCGGTGGTGAGGTTGAACGCGCCGCGGAACGCCCGACCGATCGGCGTGCGCGCACCGCTGAGAACGACTGCTTCAGTTGCCATGCCTAATTTGAAACTCCGACTCTGGGACGCGGGGCGAATGTACCGTTGCGTTCGGCGACTTCCTTCAAGAGCGGGGCCGGCTGCCAATGCTCCCCGAGCGTGCGCCTCCACTCGACGATCGCATCGTAGATTTTCTTTGGTCCGATCGTGTCTGCCCACCACATCGGGCCGCCGCGGTACCACGGAAAACCGAACCCGTAGACCCAGACGATGTCCTCATCACCCGGACGCAGCGCGATCCCGTCGCCGATCAATTGCGCGCCCTGATTGACGAGCGCATACATGCAGCGCGCGATGATCTCTTCGTCACCGATCGAGCGGCGCGTGATTCCGAGGCGCTTCGATTCCTCGGCGATCAGCGCTTCGACCACCGGGTCGCGAATGGGCTCGCGTTTACCGTCCTCGTAGAGGAAGAAGCCTTTGCCTGTTTTCTGTCCGTACCGTCCCTGCTCGTAGAGGCGGGTTGCGATTTCCGAGGTGCGATATGGCACTTTCGGCGCCTCGAGGCTGATCTTGTAGAAGACGTCGACGCCCGAAAGATCGCTCATTCCGAATGGCCCCATCGGGAAACCGAAATCTTTGATCGCGGCGTCGATTTGCCACGGCGTCGCACCCTCCTCGATCAGGAAATGCGCCTCGCGGATGTAATCGAAGAGCATCCGGTTTCCGATGAAGCCGAAGGCGTTGCCGGAGAGTACGCCTTTCTTGCGCAGGCGTTTCGCGAGCGCCATCGCGGTCGTCAAGGTTTCAGGCGAGGTCGCTTTGCCGCGCACGACCTCGAGCAACTGCATGATGTTCGCCGGCGCGAAGAAGTGGAGGCCGAGGACGTTGCCCGGGCGCTTGGTGACGCTCGCCATCTGATCGATGTCGAGCGTCGAAGTGTTGCTCGCCAGGATAGCCTCGGGCTTGAGCGCTCCCTCGAGCGCGGCGAAGACTTCTTTCTTGACGGCCATGCTCTCGAAGACTGCCTCGATCACGAGATCGACGTCGCCGATCGCAGCGTAGTCGGCGACGAAGGTGACGTTCTCAGTGCGCGCCTTTGCCTTGTCGGGAGTCATCCGGCCCTTCTTGACTTGGCTTTCGTACGTCGACGCGATGTGCGCTTTTCCGCGCTCGACTTGTTCCGCGTTTACGTCGATGACGCGTACCGGAATGTCCACATTGGCAAAGACCATTGCGATTCCGGTTCCCATCGTCCCGGCGCCGACGACCGCGGCGCGCTCGATTTTTTTCGGCGCGATACCTTCGGCCAAGCCGGGGATCTTCGAGAGTTCGCGCTCGGCGAAGAAAAGGTGGATCGCGGCCTGGGCCGGCTCGCTGTGGACGAGTTCGTCGAACAACCGCGCTTCGTGCGCGATCCCGAAGCGGAACTCCAACTCCGATGCGGCTTCGACGGCGTCGATCAGTTTGTGCGCGGCGAAGCCGCCGCGATCTTCCGGCGGGACCATCCCGTGCGCGATCGCGACCATCGGCGGCGGCACCCAGAACTTCAGATTGCTGACGCGGGCTTTCGTGCCGGCTCTCGCTTTCGCGAACTCGATCGCAGCGGTGAGGAAATCGCCGCTCTCGACCAACTCGTCGAGGATCCCCATCCCTTTGGCGGGCTTCGCGGCCTTCGCTTCGCCTTTGAGCATCATGTCGAGCGCCATTTGGACGCCGGCCAAGCCGTTATTGTGCGGATTGCGTGCGGCGAGCAAACGCGGCAACCGTTGCGTTCCGCCGGCCCCGGGAATGAGTCCGAGCAGAATTTCCGGCAATCCGATCTTGGCGTTCGGCCCGCCGATCCGATAATCGCACCCGAGTGACAATTCGCCGCCGCCGCCGAGTGCATTCCCGTCGATCGCCGCGATGAAGGTCTTGTCGCTGCGCTCGACGAGCGCGATCACGTCGCGGATGCTCTTCGCGCCCGGCGGCGGGGGTTTCCTGAACTCGTTGACGTCGGCGCCGCCGCTGAACATCCCGTTCGCGCCGGTGAAGACGATCGCGACGACTGCCGGATCGGCGTTGGCGCGCTCGATCTCTTCGATCACCTTCGCGCAGGTCGCGGCGCCGAACGCGTTGACCGGTGGATTGTCGAGCGTCAGCACGCAGATGCCGTCGCGCGTTTCGGCCCGAACGAGCGGCGCCGGACGGGTTTCGGTTTGCACTATCAAAGACTCCGAAAAGTGGGACACCCCCACTTCGACGTGCGGTTGCGGCCCCCGCCCACGTTAGCGAACCCTAGAGCGGGATGACCGAGGGCGTTCCGATGCCGAGCTGCAGGACAAACGTCGCAGCCTTGAACCCCCCGAACTGGATTGCGGTGTTCGTGCGAGGGTTCGGCGCGGTGGAGCAGGTGGTCAGATCGACGCAGGTGAGGTCGATGACCCCGATGCGCCCGCTGTTGCCGTTGGGAGGATTGGTCGGCGTGCCGCTTGCCGTGAAGGCCTGGATGAAGAACGGTCCGGCGATCTTGTGGCTGATGCCCGCGATCAAGGTCGGGATGCGCTGCGAATAGGGATCGACGGGATTGTAGCTCTGCAAGATTGACGGCTGGACGAAAATCGTCGTTCGCCTGGTAGCGAAGAAGCGCAGGTCGAGCAGTTCGAAGAGCTGCGCGTGGTTGTCGATATTCAATCCGCTCGCATGCACCAGCCACTGCGGCCCGATCGAAAAGGCCGCGAAAAATTTCGGCGAATTCGCCAGCGGCACCGTGACGATCACGCTCTGCGTCTGGACGGTTCGCAGATGGACGGCTTGATAGGTCGAGTTTGCCGGATTCCAAGCCAGGTAGACGTCGCTGCCGCCGCCGATCGAGGCCGTCTTCGAGACGTACGTCGGCGTGATGACGATCGGAAGTTGCGGCATCAGATAGAACATCCGCGAGATGCTCGCCAGCATGACCCGATCTTGCGTCGTCGCGTCCTGTTGCTGCGCGTTGATATTCGTCGGGCAGTTCGGGACCGGGCCGCCGTTGATTCCCGTCAGGTTGGCGCAGGGTTGGCGCCCGACCCCGAGGAGTGGACCGATGACCGGGATCGCCGCGTTGTTGACGTACGAGGGGACGATTCCCGTGTCGAAGCCGATCGGGTACTCGTTGATTTCAAAGTACGATGCCTGGAGGCGCGTGTACTTGTCGGGCCCGTAGAAGACGGTCGCGTCGATCCCGCCCGGGAGCGCGTTGCGATGGTACCCGGTGCTGCCGCCGGAGAACTGGCTCGAGAGGTCGAGCGTGTAGTTGAGCCCGGGAACCGAGGGATGCTGGATCCCCGGCCGAGGCGTTGCCGTCGACGGTTGCGGACTGGCCAGCGCCGTGACCTTGTGGGCCTGCAACGCGCTGCGGAGCATATCGCCGGCGGAGCCCGCGGCCGTGTTTTGAGCCGCCGCGGGGTCGACGACTTGAGCCTTCGCGAGCGGCGATAACGCGAGGATTGCCAGCGTCCAGACGCCGGCGGCCGCGACCATTCTAAGGTTCATATATGCAGCCAAGTTGGCGAGGGGCCACCCTGGTTCTTTCAAGAAGCCCTCGCGCGGTGCAAACTCTCCCTGAATTCATCGCCGAAGCATTGCGCCTCCCACGGGATCACGCGTTCGGGGAGCGCCTCGGCGCCCCGCAGTGGCGCTACCTCGGTTCGACCGCGATGCTCGCCAGGGCCCGGGCGATAGCCGCTGCTATTCGCGACGCCGGGATCGAGCGCGGTCAGCGCGTCTCGCTGATCTCCGCGAACCGCTTGGATTGGATCGCGACGCAGTTCGGGATCCTGTGCGCAGGCTGCGTCGTCGTGCCGACGTTCGCGACGCAAGCGCTCGACCAGCTGGAATTCATCTTCAAGGATGCCGACGTCCGATTGGTCTTCGTCGAGAAGCCCGCCGACGCCGAACGCATCGGCGGTGTCGCGCCGAGCGGGCTGCGTTTCATCCATTTTGACGGCGACGGTCCCAACTCGCTCGCGGCGTTTGAAACGCCGGGCGCGCAAGCGGCGCTTGCCGATCCCGCGCGCGTCGACGCGTTCACCGACGGAATCAGCCCCGACGAGCTCGCGGTGCTCATCTACACCTCCGGGACGACCGGCAATCCGAAAGGCGTCATGCTCACGCATCGCAACGCCGTTTCGAATGCGACCGACTCCTTCGCCTACGGCTTCAAGGATTTGCGGGCCGGCGATACGGTGATGTCCGTCTTGCCCTTTGCCCACATCTTCGAACACAATGACCTGCTCGGCTACATTCAATACGACTGCGAATTACACATCACGCAGCCCGACTTTTTGCTCGACGACCTCAAGTCGGCGCGGCCGCGGACGATGGCGCTCGTCCCGCGCGTCTACGAACGCGTCCTGGCGGCGGTGATCGGCCGCGCGCGCGCGGAGGGCGGTTTGCGCGCGAAGCTCGTCCCGTGGGCGCTCGCCGTCGGACGGCACTATTATCGCAATCGCGTCGACGGAAAGCCGATCGGATTGCGACAGAAACTCGCGTACCGGCTGGCGCATCGGCTCGTCCTCTCGAAGATTCGTGCCGCTCTCGGTCTCGATCGCGTTGTTTTTCTCGTGAGCGGAAGCGCGACGCTCCACCGCGACATTTCCCTGACGTTCGCCGCGTTCGACGTTCCGATTTGCGAGGGGTACGGGTTAACGGAGACCTCGCCGGTCATCTCGGTCAACCGCATCGATGACATTCGCTACGGCAGCGTCGGCCGGCCGATTCCCGGCGTTGCGGTCAAGATTGCCGACGACGGCGAGATCTTGGTCAAAGGGCCGAACGTGATGCGCGGATACTATCATGTCGATGCGGTGCAGCAGCCGTTTACCCCGGACGGTTGGTTTATGACCGGCGACATCGGCCATCTCGACGCCGACGGTTTCTTGTGGATCACCGACCGGAAGAAAGAGCTGTTCAAGACCGGCACCGGCAAATACGTCGCGCCGAGCCGCGTCGAGGCGGCGATCAAGCGCTCGATCTACGTCGCTCAGGTCTTCGTGATCGGCGACGGCCGGCCGTATCCGATCGCGCTCGTGACGCCGAGTTGGGATCTGATTCGTCAGCAGTTCGAGATCGCGGCCGGTGTCTCGACGGAGCAGATCGCGGCACGCGAGGACGTACGCGCCTTCATGCGCGAGGAGGTCATCAAACGCACGGCCGACCTGGCGAGCTTCGAACAAGTTCGCAAGATCGTCTTGCTGCCGCGCGAACTGACGATCGAAGCCGGCGAACTCTCGCCGACGTTGAAGGTGAAACGCCGGGTGGTCGAAGCGAAATACGCCGACCTGATCGACGTGGCTTACGGTTCCTAGATTCGCTAGTTGACGCGCCTCTCGTGGTCGCGCCACTCTCGTTCGCGTAGGACGAACTTTTGAATCTTGCCGGTCGAGGTTTTCGGCAGCTCGCAGAACTCGACGGCTTTGGGCGTCTTGAAGCCGGGGAGACGCTCCCGGCAGTGTGCGACGATCTCGATTTCGGTCAATATGACCCCCGGCTTTGGGGTGACGAACGCCTTTGGGACCTCGCCCCATTTTTCGTCGGGTTTGGCGATGACGGCGCACTCGAGGACGCCGCTGTGCTCGAGAATCACCTTCTCGACTTGCACCGTCGAGATGTTCTCGCCGCCGCTGATGATGACGTCCTTCGCGCGATCCTGAATCTCGAGGTAGCCGTCGGGGTGCCGTACGGCGATATCGCCTGAGTGGAAGTAGCCGCCCCGAAACGCCTGCGCCGTCGCTGCGGGGTCGTTGTAGTAGCCTTTCATCACGTTGTTGCCGCGCATCACGATCTCACCCGGCGTCTTCGCATCGCGCGGCACGTCGACCAGCGTCGGACCATCGCTCGCTACGACAACGCGGATGTCGCCGTCGCCGACGGTGATCATCGGTACGCCTTGACGCGCTTTCATCCGCGCGCGCCCGGCTACGTCGAGCGCATCCCATTGCGTCTGCCAGGCGCAAACGGTGATCGGTCCGTAGGTCTCGGTGAGGCCATAGACTTGAGTGATCGTCGCGCCGAGCGCTTCCATTTGCGCTATCGTGGTCGGCGCCGGGGGCGCGCCGGCCGTGACGACGTGCAGCGGATGCCGAAACGGTCGCGCTTCGGGATGGTTGGCGAGCGAGATCAGCACGGTCGGCGCGCCGCAGAAATTGGTCACCCGTTCACGCTCGATCAGTTCGAAGACCTTCGGCGGATCGACGCGACCCAGGCAGACGTGCGTCGCGCCGGCAGCGGTAACGGCCCACGGAAAACACCAGCCGTTACAATGGAACATCGGCAAGGTCCAGAGATAGACGCTTTCGAGCCTTAATCCGGCATGGAAGATTTCGGCCAGGGCGTTCTGGTACGCGCCGCGATGCGTGTACATGACGCCCTTGGGCTGGCCCGTCGTGCCGCTCGTGTAATTGATCGAGATCGTCGCGTCTTCGTCGTCGACCGGATTCTCGATCGGTTCGCTCGGCGCGGCCGCAAGGAGCGCTTCGAACTCGGGCGCGTCGCCGTCGCCCCCGACACGGATGCGGCGTACGTTCGGCGCGATTCCTTCGACGAGCGGCGCAAATTCCGCATCGTAGATGACGACGGCGGCGCCGCAGTGGCCGATGATGTATTCGATCTCCGACCTTACCAGACGAATGTTGAGTGCGCACAAAATCGCGTCGGCAAGCGGGACGGCGAAGTGCGCCTCGAGCAACGCCGATTGATTCTTCGCAAGCACCGCTACCCGGTCGCCGGGCTTGACGCCGAGCCTTCCGAGCGCGTGTGCGAAACGATAGACCCGGTCGAGCATCTCAGGGTACGTCCGTCGTATCTCACCGTCGATGATGGCGACCTTCTCGCGATAGATCGCCGCCGACCGCTCGAGAAAATCGAATGGACTGAGCCGGCGCAGGTGGACGGCGGATCGTGTCTCGACGGGCATGACGAGGCGCTCTTTTCCGGAGAGCGGGCAAGCGACCTTTGTCGACACGAGGTGGGAACGGGGGCGGCCCGGCGAAGACGCTCACGCTATGACGACGACGAATACCGCGAGCAACGGCGCACGCACCCGAACCGAATCCGACTCGATGGGTCAGATCGACGTTCCGGCCGACAAGTACTACGGCGCGCAGTCGGCGCGCTCGCTCGTGCACTTCGAGATCGGCGATGGAACGACGCCGCGCGACGTGATGCCGACAGAGGTCATCAAGGCGATGGGCACGCTCAAGAAGGCGGCGGCCCTCGTCAACAAAGATTTGGGAAAGCTCGACGCGGAGAAGACGGACTTGATCGTCCGCGCCGCCGACGAGGTCATCACGGGGAAGTTGCAACCGCATTTTCCCCTGCGTGTTTGGCAGACGGGTTCGGGTACGCAGACGAACATGAACGTCAACGAAGTGATCTCGAACCGCGCGATCGAGCTTTCAGGCGGCCAGATGGGATCGAAGAAGCCGATCCATCCGAACGATCACGTCAACATGTCGCAATCGTCGAACGACACCTTCCCGACGGCGATGCACATGGCGGCGGCCGAATCGATGAACGCGATGCTGCCGGCGGTGGCGAAGTTACGTGACGCGCTCGACGTCAAAGCGAAACAGTGGGCGGACATCGTCAAGGTCGGACGGACGCACTTGCAGGATGCGACCCCGCTGACGCTCGGCCAAGAGTTCTCCGGTTACGTTACGCAACTCGATCGCGCCATGATCGCTTGCCGCGAGGCGCTCGACCATCTGTACGACTTGGCGATCGGCGGGACGGCCGTCGGAACCGGGCTGAATGCTCATCCCGAATTCGCCGAGCGCGCCGCGCGGAAGATTGCCGAGCTCACGGGATTGCCCTTCCGCTCGGCGCCGAACAAATTCACCGCGCTCGCCTCGCACGACGAGTTCGTTTTCGCTTCGGGCGCGCTCAAACAACTGGCGGCGGCCCTCATGAAGATCGCCAACGACGTCCGCTGGCTCGGCTCCGGCCCGCGCGCCGGCATCGGCGAGCTGGTCCTTCCCGAGAACGAGCCTGGGAGTTCGATCATGCCGGGCAAGGTCAACCCCACTCAGTCGGAAGCGGTCACGATGGTCTGCGTCCAGGTCTACGGGAACGACCTCGCAATCTCGTTCGCCGCTTCGCAGGGCAACTTCGAACTCAACGTCTTCAATCCGGTGATGATCTACAATTTCTTGCATTCGACGCGGCTTTTGCGCGATGCGTGCGCGATGTTCCGCGAGCACTGCGTCGAGGGTCTCCAGGCGAACGAGCCGGTTATCGCTCGCCACCTCGCCGACTCGCTGATGACCGTGACGGCGCTCGCGCCCCACATCGGTTACGACAAGGCGGCCGAGATTGCGAAGAAGGCCCATAAGGAGGGGTCGACGCTCCGCCAAGCGGCGCTTGCTTTGGGGTACGTCGACGGCGGCCAGTTCGATCAATACGTTGTGCCCAAGAACATGACGCACCCCTAACCCTTGCCCTTTCTTGCCCGGGCGTCGTTGCGCGTTCGCTCGTGTGCTAGGCGCACACATCGCTCCGCGCGCCTAGCCCGGACAAGAAGTGGCGGCGGGTTTTAGGCAGGAGCCAGCGAAGGAACTCGTTGCCATGCGTGCCGGCTGGTTGGGTCCAGGCCTCGCCGCGATCGCTTTCGCCGTCGCGACTCTCGTATGCGCGATGCCTGTCCCGGCGCAGGTGACGCACGCCGACTCCGGCGGCAACCGGGACCAAGATCGGCTCCCGTCCGATCCCGCCGGTGCCGTCGAACGCGCCCGCAAGGAGGTCGCCGCGAGCGATCTCGCCGGCGCGATCAAGGAGCTCGCCCTCTACGTCGCCGCGCATCCGCGCGAGATCGAACCGGCGCGCTATCTTGCCGACCTGCACTACCGGAACTCGGACCTCGCGGCGGCGAAGAGCGTCTTGCTTGCGATCTTGGTCTACGCGCCGAAGGATCGTGAGACGCATAACCGTCTCGGTGGAATCTACGCTGCTCAGGATAACATCGGCGCGGCGATCGACGAATTTCAAAGGAGCCTTCCCAGTAACGGCGCGTTCTTGCGGCTCGTCGAACTCCATCGCAAACGCGGCGACTTGGCAAGCTTCACCGACGAGTATCGAAACGAGGCGGACCAGCGGCCGCAGGACGGTGCGGCGCAGTTTAACTACGGCCAGATTCTTCTTGCCGAACACCGGTCGGCGGAAGCGATCGGGTTCTTTCAGCGCGCGCTCGACATCGATCCGCGCTCGTGCCAGACCCTCAGCGAATTGGGTAGCGCGTACATCGACGTCAACAACGTGCGCGACGCGGTGTTCGCTCTACAGCGGTGCCTTACGTTCGAACCCGGCAATTACGGCGCGATCGTCAATTTGGCTGTTGCGGAGATCGTCGACGGCCAGATCTCCAAGGCGCGCATCGCGCTCGAACGGGCGAATCAGGTTCGGCCGGACGGCGCGGAAGCGCTCGTCGACCTCGGGTACATCGAAGATATGCAAGGTCGCTGGGAGTCGGCGATCACGTACTACCTTAAGGCGCTCGACGTCGACCCGCTATGTCGCGACGCGTACGTCAACCTCGGCTACGATTACGACGGTCATCACCTGTACAAACTGGCCGAAGCGGCCTTCATCAAGGGCCTGAGCATCTCGCCCGACGACGGCCGTCTCCACTACCTCCTCGGCGTGACGTATGCCGACCAAGGGAAGAAGGCGTTGGCGCTCGTGGAATACGAGCACGCGAAGACGTCGGATGAGCCCGAAGTTGCGCGCGCGGCGACGCGCGATCTGACCCTGTTGCAATCCGGGGCGATGTAAGGGTCCTAATCTCCTAAGTAAGCGACGAGCTCGACTTCGATGCGAGCGTTCTTCGGTAAGCCCGCAACCGCGAAGGTCGAGCGGGCCGGCGGCGCTTCGGGGAACGATTCGGCGTACACGCGGTTGACCGCGACGAAGTCGTTCATGTCGACCAGGAAGATCGTCGTCTTCACGACGTCTTTGAACTCCACGCCGGCGGCTGCCAGAACCGCACCGAGGTTTTTCATCACCTGGCGTACCTGCGCTGCCGCGTCGTCGCCGACGAGTTCGCCGGTCGTCGGATCGATCGCGATCTGGCCGCTGCAAAACAGGAAAGCGCCTGCGCGTGCCGCCTGGCTGTACGGTCCGATCGGCGCGGGCGCGTCCGGGCTGAGGATCCGTTGCGCCGCCATTAGCTAAGTACCGGCGCTTTCAGCGCGTCGTACGACATCGTTCCCTTATACGCCATCGCCGGTTCTTCGACGCCGAAGTTCGTTTTCGCCAGCTCCGCGACGCGCGCGAGCTCGTCGCCGGTCAGGCCTGCGCTCTCGGGCGCCGCCGCGAATTCGACGAGTTGCTCGCGATCGTAGATGTTGGGGAGTGCCGTCATCACGCGCGGCTCGGCTAGAAGCCACTGGATCGCGGCCTGCCCGAGCGTCCGGCCGTCGCGCTCGAGGAATCGCAACGTCTCGATCTTCTTGATGCCGTTGACGAGCCAGGAGCGCGGCCGATGGCTGCGATGGTCGCCCGGCGGGAACGTCGTCTCGAGCGTGTACTTCCCTTCGAGCATCCCACTCGAATGCGGAACGCGAATCTGGTAGCCGGTATCGGCCTGCACTTCGTCGGCGGCGCGAATCATCTCATTCCCGGGGAACTGCTCGAGCATGTTCCAGATCATTTGGATGTTGGCCGGGTTGCGGCGCTTGGCGGCTTCGCAGCCTTCGACGAGCCAGCCGATCGCCGGGCCGAGCGCGACCCCATAAGTGCGAATCTTTCCTTCGCGCTTAAAGTCCTCGAGCAGAGCGAAGAGCTCGTCGTTGTCGACTTGCGCGAGCCGCGCATTGTGGATCGAATAGATGTCGATCACATCGGTTTGGAGGCGCCGCAGCGACTGTTCGAGCGCGAAGCGAACGAACTCCGGCGAAAAGTCTTGCGGGATCTCGGATTGCCCCTTGCGCTCGCCGCCGTAGGTGTACCAATCGTATCCGAACTTGGTCGAATAGACGACCTGGTTGCGGCGATCGGCGAAGGCGCGCGCAAGTTGTTCCTCGCTGCGGCCGTTCCCATAGGTGTCGGCGGCGTCGAACAGGGTGATTCCGAGACCGTGAGCTTCGCGGAGCAGCGCGACGGCGTCGTCGTCGCTCATCGTGCCCCACCATCCCGTTGCGGTCGTCCAAAGTCCGAATCCGACCTCGCTGACGGCGAGATCGGTCTTGGGGTACGTGCGATATTTCATTTTTGAAGTGCGAGCCTCCGCGCCGATCCTTCGCAACGCGGCACGGAGCTCCCGCCCCCTCTACGAGCACTTCGGATTCAGCGAGTCAGGACAGATGCGCTTGCCGGTCGAACGCCCGGCGCTCTAATGCAATTTCGCGAAGCCTTCGACCGGGCACAGGCGTGGATCGAGGCGTACTATGCCGATCCGCGGCGATTTCCGGTGCTCTCGCGCGCACGGCCTGGCGACCTGCGACGCGCGCTACCGAGCGAAGCTCCCGAAGAGCCGGAGTCGTTCGAAGCGATCTTCGCGGACTTCGAGCGTTTGATCGTGCCCGGCATCACGCACTGGAATCACCCGCGCTTCTTCGCGTACTTCGCGATCAGCGCGGCGCCGATCGCGGTCGTCGCCGAGGCGCTGTGCGCGGCGCTCGACGTCAACGCAATGCTGTGGCGTACCTCGCCGGCGGCGACCGAACTCGAAGAAGTCGTGCTCGATTGGTTGCGCAAACTGCTCGGGCTCGATGACGGTTGGCACGGAATCGTCTACGACACCGCGTCGATCAGCGGTTTCACGGCCCTCGCTGCGGCTCGCGAAGCGCTCGATCTCGACATCCGCGGCCGGGGAATGGCGGGGCGAAGCGATCTGCCGGCGCTGCGTCTCTACATCACCGAGCACACACATTCGCACATCGAAAAAGCGGCGATCGCTCTCGGACTTGGAAGAGAGAACGTCGTCGCGGTTCCGGTCGACTTGAATTACGCGATGATTCCGGAGGAACTCGAGCGCGCAATCGTCCGCGACGTGGAACGCGGGATGCGTCCGATGTGCGTCGCAGCGACCGTCGGGACGACGTCGACGACCTCGTCGGATCCCGTACGAGCGATTGCGAAGATCGCCGAGCGTCACCGGGTGTGGCTGCACGTCGATGCGGCCTACGCCGGGCCCGCCGCGATGCTGCCGGAGTTTCGGATGCTGCTCGACGGCTGCGAGGGCGCCGATTCCCTCGTCCTCAACCCGCACAAGTGGATGTTCGTGCCGATCGATCTCTCGGTGCTCTACATCCGAGACATGGACATTCTGAGGCGCGCATTCAGCCTAGCTTCGGCGATCTTGGAGACGCCCGAAGTCGACGTTCACAATTATATGGATTACGGGCTGCAACTCGGCCGCCGCTTCCGCGCGCTCAAATTGTGGTTCGCGCTACGGCATTACGGCGCCGGCGGGATGCGCGCGCGCCTGCGTTCCCACATCGCCTTGGCCCAAGAGTTCGCCGGCTGGCTCGATGGCGAGCGCGATTGGAAGGTCGTCGCGCCGCATCCTCTTTCGGTCGTGTGCTTCAGATACGAGCCGGCCGGCATCCCTGAGGCCGAGGTCGACGCGCTCAACCTCGCGATCGTGGAAGCGGTCAACGCCGGCGGTGAGATATTCGTCTCATCGACGCGGCTCGACGGACGGGTCGCGCTGCGGCTCGCGATCGGCAACGAGCGCACGACGCGCGACGACGTCGCGCTTGCCTGGGAAGTCTTCCGGCGCGAAGCGGCTCGCGCCCGGGGATCGCTTTCGGTCTAGACGGCGCGGAGTTCGATGCGCTCGCCCGCGTTGTGGTGCGAGATGCGGTTGCGGCCGAGCTGCTTCGCCAGGTAGAGCGCAGCGTCGGCTCGTTCGCGGAACAGTGAGGCGCTCAGCGTGCCGTCCGAGATCGCGATGCCGATGCTGATCGAGAGCAGATGATTCTGGGCGCACGGTGCATGCTGAAGACACAGTTGCAAAATCGCCGACCGCAGGCGCTCCGCGACGGCGCAAGCGCCCGCTTCGTCGGTTCCCGGAAGGACTACGGCAAATTCGTCACCGCCGATCCGGCTGGCGGCGTCGTGCGGCCGCGTCGAGACGGCGGCGATAGCTTTCCCGACGGCGCGTAGCGCCTCGTCGCCCGGTACGTGGCCGTGGTGATCGTTGTACGCCTTGAAATTGTCGAGATCGAGCGCGAGCAGCGCCACCGGGGCGCGCGTGAGATGCGCCTCTGCCAACAATTCTTCATATCGTAGGTCGAAGCCGCGCCGGTTGAGCAAACCGGTCAGCGGATCGTTGAGCGTTTCTTGAGCCAGCGTGCGATTCTTGGCCACGAATTGCGCGAACTGTTCGTGTGCGCGGCGCAGCAACACGATGAGCAGGACGCTCTGCCAGGCGAGCCCTTCGCCTAAGCCTGCGTACCAGGCGCTTGAAAAAGCGCGTTGCGCAATTTGCCCGTTGACGAAGACCTCACATGTGAACAACACGAGCACGACGGCAACCCACAAGTGCACCGTCCTGTTCAGGCCCGTCCTGAACGTGAGGAAGGCGCACACCGCCGCGCAAAGAGCGAGCAGCAAGTCCTCGGTCAAGATATGGAAAAGCGGCGTGAAGGTACCGGACGCCGTCAGTAATTGCGGAAGCCTTTGCGCATTCAGCACCAATGACAGGGCAAGCCCGAGCGAAACGCCGGCGGCGATCGCTCCGAAGACTCGGATGAAGGTGCGTTCGGCCTGGCTGGAAAGTTTGCGCCGCGCGAAGTACGCTTCGCTGAAGACGTATGCAGCGATCATCAGAACGAAGAGCGTATGCCAGCCGAGCCAGAGCCACGTCGCGAGCTGAGCGGCCGGGGTCGATTGATCCGACGATGCCGCTTCGATGGTCGCAAACGCGTAGGGAACGAGCAATCCGCCGGTGCAGGCGAAGACGATCCCGAGGATCGCGTGCGGCGGGAAGCTCGAGGCCTGGTAAAAGTACCGCAAGAGCGCGGCCGTGACGATCATCGTGACGACGGCCGCCGAGATCAACGAGGACGGAATCGCGCTGGAATTTCCCGCACTGGTGGCGCCGAAGACGACGGTAAGGGCGGCGATCCCGATGCCGAATCCGGCGACGACGAATGCGACGCTGCGCTCACGGTTGAGTGGCTTGGTGACCTGCTCCATACTCGGTCAATCGGCTCGCTTGTTTCTGCGCAGGATGTGACTGAGCGCACATCGCGGTTCTAAGCGCCCTTTTGCGAGCTAGGTTCCCTAGTAGACTCGGAGATACGCCTCTCGTTCCCAGGGGTGGACGGCTCGCCGGTAACGCTCGTATTCCTCGATCTTCGCGTCGCGGAAGGCGTGGTAGACGTGATCGCCGAGCGCACCGCGGACGACGGGGTCTTTCTCCAGCTCGGCGAGAGCCTGGCGCAGCGACTTCGGCAAGGTGCGGATTCGGTGCGTCTCCCGCTCCCGATCGTTCAGATCGTAGGTCGAGCCGATCAGGGGATCGCCGGGGAGGATGTGGTTGCGCATCCCGTGCGCGATGCTCGCGACCAGCACCGCCATCGCAAGATAGGGATTGCACGAGGGATCGGCGCTGCGGATTTCGATGCGGCGGGCGCCGCTCTGCGACGACGGAACGCGGACGAGCGAGTTCGCGCTGTGATACGACCAGACGGTGTAGATCGGCGCGTCCCACGCCGCGACCAAGCGCTTATACGAGTTCACCGTCGGGTTGCAAATCGCGGTGAAGGCCGGCGCATGTTCGAGCAAGCCGCCGATCGCGAAGAGCGTCTCCTCGTCGAGGCCGCCGGCGCCGTCGAGCGCCGCCTCGGAACCGCCGGTTGGGAAGTAGACGTGGATCCCGCTGCCGGCGCTCGCTTCGAGCGGTTTCGGCATGAACGTCGCATGCAGCCGGTGCCGCGCCGCGATGTGCTTGGCGACGGTCCGGGTCGTGATCAGCGCGTCGGCCGTGCTCAGGATCGAGGTTTCGTTGAGATCGATCTCGTGCTGCCCGGCGCCGTGCTCGTGGTGAGCGCTCGCAACCGAGAGCCCCATCGATTCGAGCGTCGTCGCGATCTCGATCCGCGCCGCTTCGCCCTTGTCCGATTCGTCGATGTCGAAATAGGAGCCGACGTCAGTGGTCGAGGTCGTCGGCAGACCATCGGCGTCGAGTTCGAAAAGATAGAACTCGACTTCGAGTCCGGCGCGCGCGTCGGTCATGACGTCGCGCGCGTCCTCGAGTACGCGCCGCAGCGTCGTGCGCGGGCAGCCTTCGAACGGTTCGCCGTCCGGCATCACGATGTCGCAGATCAGCCGCGCCTCGATCGGACCAGAGCCGAACGTCCAGGGATAGAGCGCGAAGGTCGAGAGGTCGGGAGCGAGCATCATGTCGGCTTCCTCGCCGCGCACGAATCCGTCGATCGAACCGCCGTCGAAGGTGACCTTCCCGTCGAGGGCGCGCTCGAGCTCGGTGACGGGAATGGTGACGTTCTTGCTGATCCCGAGAATGTCGACGAACGAGAGACGGACGAAGCGGACTTCGCGTTCCTTCGCGATCCGCAGCACGTCGCGTTTGGTCACGCCTTTGCGTTCACCGTTCGTGAGAGTTGAGCGCATCGATCGCCATCGCAGTGCGGAGGGTGAGTTGGTCGTGCGCGCTATCGAGGTCGAAGCCGCTGATCTCCGAGATCTGGCGCAAGCGGTAGAAGACGGTGTGCCTATGGACGGAGAGTTCCGCGGCGGCGGTCTTCACGTTCTGCCCGACTTGGAAGTAGAGCCGCAACGTGCGAACGAGTTCGGTCTGATGTTTGTCGTCGTACGCACGCAACGGTGCGAGGACGCGCTGGCTGAACGCGCGCAACTCTTCGGCCGTTACGCCGCCCCGCAAGAGCAACGGATAGACGCCGAGCTCCTCGTACGGCATGATTCGCGATCCGCCGAAGAGCCGGCGGCTGATGAACATCGACTCCCGCGCCTCTTCGACCGTGCGATACGCGGCGATGGCTTCCGCCGCACGGCCGACGCCGCCGACGACCTTCGCGCTGAAGTGCGCCTTCGCGGCGGCGCGCGGGATCAAGGTCGCCGCGGTGCGGATGTTCTGTGCGTCGACTTCGAGCGGCGCGGGGCAAAGGAAGATGAAGCCGCCGCCGCGTTCGAGGACGACGATCTCACCGCTCCCCGAGCGCAGCGTCTCGACCGCGATGCGGCGCAGGTCGGCGAGTTTCGCCGCGGCGCTGTTCTCGTCGAGGCCCTCGGCTTCGAGCGCGACGGCGACATAGCTGCCGGCGAGTGCGATCCCGCGCGAGGTTGCATCGTCCTTGGCTTCGATCGGATCGTCGTAGGCGCGCGAGAGCAGGCGATCCCAAAACGACCGCCGCCGAGTCTTCCCGCCGCCGGCGTCGCGCGAGAGCTCGACTGCGATCGTCGCCGCGGCGAGCCTGATCGCAGCGACCTTCGCATCGAGCGGCGCGCCGTTGGGAAAAGCCGAAAGCCATCCAAGCGACGTTTCACCGCCGCGGATCCGCACGGCGAACGCTTCGAAGCCGTCGCCCGGTGGACGGAGCCGGACGACGCCGCCGCTGCTCGGCGCGGCGTTTGCGATCAGTTCGCGACTCGAGGGTGGAACCGAGCGCGAGCCCGCGCCGGCGAGCGCGACGTGGCGCCACTCGCCGTCTTCGACCAAGACGGCCGCGTCGAGCGAGGTCGCGAGGTGCGTTGCGAGCGCTTTCGGACCACCGCCGCTGCCGGCGATGCGTGCGAGTTCCTCGGCAAACTCGAGGAGCTCCTCCGCCGACATGAGCGCGTTCTGCCGGGCTTCCATTATTCCCATCTCCGATTTAGGATTGCGCGCGCCACGGTGCAGATTTCCTTTAGACCGATGGCGAGGCGAGGCGCCTCAGGCAGGCCGTGAGGGCGCTGAGCACCGGGAGTTCCGTTCGCCGTGCGACCTTTGCCGCATACGGGTCCATGCTGAACTGGGCCAGGACGACGCAGTCGACGTCGCGCGCCCGCCCAACCGCGTCTTGGAGGACGGCGGCATAGCGCTCCTGGTCCCCGGCGAAGGCGAAGGCGTTCTCGGCTAGGAGCGAGATCGGCGCGACGGGGCGCCCCAACTCCGCGGCGACGGCACGCAGGTGCGACTCGATGATCTCATAGGAGGGTGGGTAGCTGACCGCGAGCGCGATCCGCGGGCCGCACGCGATCGCCGCCCGGAGCGCCGCATCGTCGGAGCGCTCGACCGGGAGGCCCAAACTCTCCTGCAGACGCGGCGCGAAGCCGTTGTAAACGGAACACGAGAGGACGATGCGCGCTTCGTCGCCATTGCGATGCGCGGCGACGGCGCGTTCCAACTTGATGTACGCCGCGTCGTCCTCGACGAACGACGTTGCGCGCGGGTCGACGAGATCGGTGACGAGCGCGTGCCGTGCTTGAAGCTGGTGCGGCAATCGTTCGATTGCGTTCTCGGTCGCGCCGACCGAAACGGGCGCGGCGTGCATGAAGAGGATCATGTTTTCAGGTCCCGCCGCCGAGCACGAGCTGCACCGTCGAGACTAACGTCAGCAATCCGACGAGGACGACTGTCGCCCAAGCGATCACGTTGAAGGCTATTCCGTTCGTGTATTTCCCCATGATGAGCGGATTGTTGATCAGGAGGAGCATGAGCACCAGGACGATCGGGAGCAACACGCCGTTGAGGACCTGCGAGTAAAAGATCGTCGCGAGGAGCGGCGCTCCCGGTAGGAGGACGAATCCTGCGCCGATGGCGATCAGCGAGAGGTAGAGTAAATAGAAGATTCGCGCCTCGGAAAAGCGGCGTCCGACGCCCGACTCGAAGCCGAAGGCCTCGCAAACGTAATACGCCGTCGACAACGGCAGGATTGACGCCGTGAAGATCGCCGCATTGAGCAGTCCGAGCGCAAAGAGGAGCGAGGCGTACTTTCCGGCCAACGGCGCCAGCGCCGACGCGACGTCGCCCGCGTCGTTGACGACAATCGGCTTGTGCCCGGCCCCGACGTGCGTGTTGTAGACGAAGATCGTCGCCGCGGACGCGACGATGATGAAGAAGGCGATGACGTCGGTGAAGACGGCGCCGGTGATCACGTCGACGCGCGAGTACGCATAATCCTTGGCTTTGATCCCCTTCTCGACGACCGCCGATTGGATGTAGAACTGCATCCAAGGCGAGATCGTCGTCCCGATGACGCCGACGGCGGTGAGCAAGTACGCGCTGCTCGGCGTGAAGTGAGGCAGGACGGTTTGCCGGAGCACCTCGCCCCACGGCGGATGAACCATGATCCCGCTCACGACGTAGGCCAAATAGATCGCGCAGAACGCGAAGAAAACCCGTTCGACGATCTTGTAGTTCCCGCGAGTGATGGCGGTAGAGACGAAGATCGCTGCAAGTGGGACCAGGAGGTACTTGCTGAGCAGCGGGACGTAGGTCTGGAATATCGGCGCGGCCGAGGCGATTCCGGCAAACTCGGCCGCGGTGTTGCCGAGATCGGCGACGACGAAGATCAAGAGTACGATGGTCGTGACGCGAACGCCGAAGTTCTCGCGGATGAGATCGGCGAGGCCTTTCCCGCTGATCGCTCCCATCCGCGCGCACATCTCCTGAGCCACGATGAGCGCGATCGTCACCGGAATCAAGAGCCAGAGCATCGTGTAGCCGAACTGCGCACCGGCTATCGAATAGGTCGTGATCCCGCCGACGTCGTTGTCGGCGTTGGCCGTGATGATGCCGGGACCGACAACGGAGAAGAACATGGCGAGCTGTCGCCAGAGAGCTGGACGCGCCGCGCGCTGCACGGGATCCTAGCCTCGGGAGACGGTGGGCTTGCGAGCGTGATGGCGCGTGAAGCGCGGAAGTGACTTCGCGATTTTCTCCGGGATGATCGTGTCGATCGCGTCATCGACGGTGACGATGCCGAACATCTTGCCGTCGGCATCGACGACGGGGACGGCGAGCAGGTCGTATTGCGCGATCGTCGATGCGACTTCTTCGGCCTTCATCTCCGGCGGCACGCTGACGAGGTCGGTCTCCATCAGTTTGTGGATGAAGGCCGTCGGTAGCGCGAGGAGCAGCGTGCGCAATGAGATGACGCCCAGGAGTTTGCTCTGCGCGTCGGTCACGTAGAGGTAGTAGATGAACTCCTGCTCGGGCCCGAGTTCGCGAATCTTTTGGATCGTTGCCGCGACCGTGCGATGCGGCAAGATCCAGACGTAGTCCGTCGTCATCAGGCCGCCTGCAGTGTCGAACTCGTACTTCACGAGGCTGCGCAGCTCGCCGGCGGTCTCCGGCTCCATCTCGGTGAGCAGTTGCGCTTGCCGTTCCTCGTCGAGCTCGCCGAGCAGATCGGCGGCGTCGTCGGGAGCCATCTCCTCGATGATGTCGGCGGCACGCTCGGTGCCGATGTCCTCGATTAGTTCTTTCTGCTTGTCGCTTTCGAGGTGCTCGAATGCATCGGCGGCGGTCTCGTCGTCGAGCGAGCGGACGACCTTGGCTGCGTCTTGCGCCGAAAGCTCTTCGATGATGTCGGCGAGCTCGGCCGGATGCAGCCGTGAGAGGCGATGCTCCGAAACCGAAAGCCGGACGTCGACGGGATTGAGATCCGAGATCGGGGCGACGTTGTCCCAGGCGATGATGCTGCTCGGGATTTTCTTGAAGAGATTTCGCGAGAGATATGAGATCCCGAGGCGTCGCAGGAGGCCTGCCGCGCCGATGTCCGCGGCGACCACGCGCAAAGCGCCCCCGGTGTTGGCAATCTCAATGTCGTTGATGCGCACGACCTTGCGTCCGTTGACGTCGACGATTTGCTTGTCGAGGAGGTCCGCGACGAGGTAGAGCGCCTGGTTTCCGGGGATCGGGTCGGCTTCCGGTGCCCTTGCGAGCACGACGTTGCCGCGCCCGTCGATGTCGCTCACGTCGGCGATCGGGGCGAAGCGGCGGCCTTCCCGCGTCTTGATGACGAAGCCGTCGATCTTCGGGAAGGTGTCGTCGGGTTTGGCGACCAGCAAATCAACGACTTTGCCGACCGAGCGCTTTTGCTCGCCGATCTCCACGATCGCGCTTCGTCCGACGATTTCGGACAGGTAGCCCTCTTGAAAGGCCATAGCATTCACCCCCTTTCGATCTGTGCGCTTGCGGAAAAAGAAGAAACCGGTCGTGGGGCGACCGGTCATTACACGTCATGCGCGGCGTGTCACGGCTCAGTCGCGTCAAGCTTCGGCACTATACGCCGTAGATCACCGAGGTGATCAGCCGCTTTGAGCGCCGCCTTGTGTTCGGCGGAGCCTGTTCTACCCGATTGGCGTCTCTCGACGTTTCCGGGCAGCGGCCTGTGTGCGTGTAGGAGCCTCGCCTATCGAGGTGACCAAGTTTCAGTATAGGCGCGCCATCCCGAAACGGTCAACCCCGCGAAGGGATAGCGCGATCGCCCGGGGGCCGGTGCCGACGGTCGTCGGCGTGCCGGCCACCCTCCAGCGGAGAAACATCCGGAAGGCGCCGGGCGTACAGTGGGCGTGAGACTCAAACACACCCTCGCTGGGGCGCTGCTCGCGCCCGCACTTTTCGCGCTCTCCGCCGCGCTCGCAAACGCCGCAGCGGCACCCGATGCGCGCGTGACGCAATTGCTGCAGGCGTCCGGCTCAGCTATCAACGTGGAAGCGCTCGGGAAGGTCAAGATTTTCGAGGTCGAGCAAAACGTTTCGGGCGCGGGACTCTCCGGAACGGGGACGTCGTGGCAAGAGGCGGGCGGCGATCGTTTTGCCGAGACCTACTCGACCCCGCCGATCGCCGGCGGCGACGGCTTCGACGGTACGGATGTGTGGAACGCCGATGGATCGGGCCTCGTCTGGTCCGACGGCGGAACGGCGGATCGCGCGCAAGAGATCACGCAGGCGTATATCGCGGACTACGCCTTGTGGAGCCCGCATCAACGCGGCGCGACCGTGACGTGGGGCGGGGCGAAAAACATCAAAGATGTTTCGTACGACGTGCTCGTCGTGCGCCCGCGTGACGCGGCTGTTCCTTTCGAGATGTGGTTCGATCGGGTTAGCCATCTGCCGGTTCAAGCAACGCAGACGATCGGCCCGATCACGGCAGTCACGGCATTTTCGAATTACAAACGATTTGCCGGCCTCATGTTTCCGTACAGTTGGCACATGGATTCTGGAGACGGTAACACGACCGACGCGAAGGTCACGCGCATCATCGTAAATCCGCCGAACGGTGCAGCGCACCTCGGCAGGCCTTCGTCGAACGTGCACGACTTTTCCATGCTCGGCGGTAAGACCGAAACGATCGTTCCATTCGAACTGGTGGAGAACCACGTCTACCTCTCGGTGACGCTCAACGGCAAGGGGCCGTATCGCTTCATCTACGATACGGGCGGCTCCAACGTCGTCGATCCCGACGTCGCCAAGGAGCTGGGTGCGTCAGCGACCGGCAGTGCCGCCGGCAGCGGCGCCGGCTCGGCCACCGAGGCTGTCAGTTTTGCGAAAATGCGAACGTTGCAAGTCGGCGACGCGATACTGCGCGATCAGCTCTTCGCGGTGGCGCCCGTGCGCCAAGGCTTCGGCGTCTCCGCCGGACAGCGCGTCGATGGTCTCATCGGATTCGAAGTGCTTGCGCGCTTCGTCACGACCTTCGACTACGCGAACAGCCGCGTCATTCTGGCGATGCCCGGCGCCGCGGCGCCGGCGGGCGCGGACATCGTTCCCTTCGTCCTAAACGGAAGGCAGCCGGAATTCGACTGCACGGTCGATTCGGTCGCGTCTCGTTGCGCGCTGGACACCGGCGCGCGCGATTCGATCACAGTGCAGGGCCCGTTCATCGGCGATCACCCGCAAGTCGTGCCGCAGAAACTGACGGAAACCGGCGTCACCGGCTTCGGCTTTGGCGGCGCAGCGTACGGGCGCCTCGGCCGGTTGCAATCCTTGGGATTCGGAAGATTCGTCTTGCATGACGTCGTCGCCGACTTCACGACCCAGGAGAAAGGCGCGTTCGCACAGCCGTTCGTAGCCGGAAACGTCGGCGGGGGCATCTGGAAGCGTTTCGCGCTTACGCTGGACTACGACAAACTCACGATGGCTCTCGTGCCGAATGCAGCATACGATACGGCGGATTCGTACGAGCGCGCGGGCCTCTTCTTGATCAACCAGGGCGGCAAGTACGTCGTCTTCGATACTCGTCCAAACACGCCGGCCGCGAAAGCGGGACTCGCTAAAGGCGACACGATCAGCAGCGTCGACGGGCAGACTGCATCTTCGATGAGTCTCGAGGCCGTGCGGGAGACATTCATGCGCCCCTCGGGAACCGTCGTTAAGCTTGGAATCACCGGGAAGGACGGCACCGTCCGCGAGGTCCTGTTCACGCTCGAAGATATCGTGTGAGCGCTCAGGGCCGGCGTTCGTGCGTTAGTACTTGCTCGGTGTGAAGCGCTCCAGCTCTTCGCGCGTTTGAGGCGGAACGATGTGTCCGTCGACGATCGCCTGGCGCAGCTCGCGCAGCCGCAGGAGGTTGAAATCCCCGATCGCTTGGCGCGTATATTTGAAATCGGTGAGATCGACGCCGGCATCTCTCAGGCCGAGCTCAACGCTTTTCGACTGGCTTTTATTCGCGGCGTCTTGTGCGACGTGGAAAACGGCGACGTTAACCCTTTTCAGGACGCTCGTCAGAATCTTGCCGGGCGCCAGCGCATCCTGATCTGAATCGACCCCGATGGCGTACACGCCCGAGCGGCTGCGCGTCTCGTTGATGGCGCCCAATCCCGATTTTCCGGCCGCAACATAAACGACATCGGCGCGCTCGTTGAACAACACGCCGGCCAGCTCTTTTCCGGATGCGACGTCATCGAACGATCCTACGTACTTCACCAGCACCTTGACGGTCGGATCGACCTGGCGCGCGCCGGCGGTATAGCCCGCCTCGAACTTACGCAAGAGCGGTACGTCCATGCCACCCAAGAATCCGATGCGCTTGGTCTTCGTTACCATCGCCGCCAACGCCCCGGCGAGAAACGATCCCTCTTGCTCGCGAAAGGTGATCGACGTAACGTTGGGTTGGTTGACCACCGCGTCGATGATCGCGAAATGCTGCGTAGGATAGCGGCGCGCCACGTTCGCCAGGTCTTTGCTCATCAGAAAGCCGACGGCAAAGATCTCATCGAAGCGTTCGTCGGCGAGCGCGGTCAGATTCGGCTGATAGTCGGCGGCCGACTTGGACTGCAAGGCTTGGATCGACGCGCCCAGGTACGTCTTGGCCGACGTTAGCCCCTCGTACGCCGAATCGTTGAAGGACTTGTCGCCAAGACCGCCCACGTCCGTGACCATCCCGATCTTCAAGGGAACGTGGGCCTGCGATTGACTCGACGCATTAACGCAGCCGGCCAACACGGAGAGCGCCAGTGCCAAGCTCGAGGCCGATCTAAGCCATTCGCGCCAGGATTTCACACGAGCCTCTTCTCCGTCGTGCCTTGGCTTCTTGCGTATAAAGGAGCGGTTTCCACGAGACCTAATCTGTCGTGAGTTGATGAACGCAAAGATGTTCGGCGCGGCAGTGGCCGCCATGGGAGCGCTCGCGATATTGGCGCAGATGCTGCCGGCAAGGGCCGACGACGCCTCGGAACTGCAGACGAAGATTCGCGCAGCGTTGCGAACCGCGAAGGCCTTCGTGGAAACCGTGACGATGAAAGGCCCGGCTGCGCCGCTCGGCGGAACGGGAACGTTCACGGTCGTCGCGCCCAATCGTTACCGCCAATACGTGGCCTCTCAGCTGTCCGGGACCGACGACACGATCATCATCGGGCATGAAGTCTATGGAAACGAAGGAAAGGGCTGGACCGTCCAAACCTGGACGGACCGTCTCGTCACGGGTTTCGAAGGCGATGTATTCGCCGTGAAGGTGGTTTCCGTCGGACCGGATCAGACGGTCGACGGAAAGACGGTGGGCAGCTTCGTGATGGTCGACCCGCACGGCGCCAAAGAGTCCGACACGATGAACTGCACGTACGAGAAGCAAACGTTTCGCCCGATTTCGTGCAGCGACGCCATGTCGACCATCAAATACTCGAACTACGACGATCCTAGCGTCACGATTGAAACGCCGAAGAACGCGAAACGAACCGACAAGTAGGCCGTCGCTAGGTTGAGGGAGCCTTCTGGCCGATGTGCTTGTTGATCTCGGCGACGAGTGCGTCGGCGTCTTGATCCTCGGCAGGCTGCACGATAACGGACTTGAAGCGTTCGTCTTTGGTCGTGAGGACGACGCACTTCTTGCCCGACTCGTAGTCGACGAATGCGAGTCCGCCGTCCAGGTAGAAGATGCCGATATTCTTCGCGCCCGGTATGCTCGCGCCGTAAAGCTTGCGCCAAAACTGCTTTAGAAAGCTTTGATCTTCGGCCTTCGCGGACGCAATGTGTTCGAATGGAATCTCGAGCGAACCGCGCAACGTCAGGACCTTTTCGACCGTCGAAAGCGCGACCTGAAATTTTCCGCCGGAGAGATCGATGCGTGCCATGTGGAACCTCCTTCTGGGTCAGGCATAAGTACGACGGAGTCCCGGCGCGCCCCGCCCGCCCCGCCAGATCGGCATGAGACCAGCCTGGGACAAGAGCGCGCGAAAGCGCCGTCGAACCGCGAATGTGATGAAACGTGCGACGATCACACTCGCGACGCTCGCCTTCTCGGCGCTGCTGGCGATCGCGATCGCCGCGCCCGCGCTCGCGACCGGAGCGGAAGACCTTAGCGCGGCTCGCGCTGCGGCGGACGCCGGCCGGATCGACGACGCGATGCGCCTCTACACTCACGCGATCGCTTCGAACGATCTCAGCGGGGAGGATCGGGCCTACGCGCTGACCAGCCTTGCCAACATCCACGACGATCGCGGCGAGTCCGATCTGGCGCTGGCCGACTACACCCAGGCGATCGCGACGAAGCCCGATTACTATTGGGCCTATTACAACCGCGGCGTGCTCTACGCCAAGCAGACCGCTTACACGAAGGCTTTCGCCGATTACGACAAGGCGATCGCGCTGAAGCCGGACTACGCGCCCGTCTACCAAGCCCGCGCCAACGCTTATGACGACAACGGCCAATTCGAGAAAGCGATGGCAGACTACGATAAAGCCATCTCGTTGCGCGGCAACGAGCCGACCGTCTACGACGACCGCGGCATCTCGCAGTCGGGTCAGGGAAAGTACGCAGTTGCCATCGCCGACTTCGACCGCGCGATCGCACTCAATCCGCAATACGGCAAAGCCTATTCGGATCGCGGCAACATCGAGTACAATCTCGGCCAATTCGAGAAGGCCGTGGCGGATTTCGGATCGGCGTTGCAATATCGCACCGACTATCCGTACGCGTTGCGCGGCCGCGGCGCTGCATTTTTCGCGATGGGCAGATTCACGAACGCCGACTCCGACTTCGCGCGAACCGTGTCCGTCCAGCCGAACATCGCGTACAATCTCCTCTGGCTATACCTCGCCCGTTCGAAAGCCAATCTGCCATCGGCTGTAGACGTCGCGGCGCTGTCGATGAAGTTCGACGCCCAGGACCAATTCGTCGTTTTGCTCGGCGCGCTGCGCGGAGCGCTCCCGCCGGAGGGGTTGGCCTCGTTTGCGCAAACGGCCGCCGCTTCCACCGATCGGTCGTATCGTTGCAGCGCCATGTTCTTCGTCGGTGAAGCGCAGTTGGTTCGCAAGGACAGCGCCTCTGCAAAGAGCTCGTTCCAGCAAGCGCGCGACGGCTGCGACGCGCTTGCACTCGAACGCGAAGCCTCGATCGTTGAACTGAGCCGGCTCTGACTTGGAACCCTAACGCTTCGCCGTCACGAGCGCCGGGAAATCTTGGCGCAACTTCGCGAGCTTCGGCAGGTCGTTATAGACGACGTACGGGTAGTCGGGGTGCGTCGCCACGAAGTGCTGATGGTACTCTTCGGCGGGATAGAACGCCGCAAGCGGCGCGAGCTTGGTCACGATCGGCCGCGAGAACGTCTTTCGTTCTTCGAGCGCGCGGATGAAGCGCTGCGCCTCATCCTTCTGCGCGTTCGAGGTGTAGAAGATCTCCGAGCGATACTGCGAGCCGTCGTCGGGGCCTTGCCGGTCGAGTTCGGTCGGATCGTGCGCGATCAGGAAATAGACGCGCAGTAACTCCGTGAAGCTGATCTGCATCGGATCGTAGGTGATCTCAACCGATTCGGCGTGGCCCGTCGTCCCGGTGCTGACGATGTCGTAATGGGCCGTCGCTGCGTTGCCGCCCGCGTAGCCCGAGACGACGCGCGTCACGCCCTTGAGGGCATCGAACACGGCTTCCATTCCCCAGAAGCAACCGCCGGCGAGCACGACGCGCTGCGTTGGGCGCTCGGCAAGCGTCGTAGCTCCGGCAGCGCGTGCCGAGCCGGCGGGCAACGCCAAAGTGACGCTCGCAACGAGCAACGCGAGTGCCGTGAATGCGATCCGTTTCATTGTTTTCTCTCCATCTCCGCATGTGGGATAACGTAGCGGCGGCCGTCCTGGATGAGCCGGCCGGCCTTGACCAGGCTCGTCAATTCGAGTGAGACCGTCTCGCGCGTGCTTCCGATCAGCGACGCGATCTCGGCGTGCGTCAAACGCACGTCGATGCGCGTCCCTTGCTCGGTTGGAACGCCGTGCTCGCCGCTCAATCGGATGAAGAGGTGCATGAGCCGGTCGGGAATCCGCGCGTAGGCGACGTCTTCAAGCGTCGCCGATGCCTCGCCGAGCCGGCCGCTCAGGACCTTCGCAACGTTCAAGGCCAGCGCCGGGTTGCGCGCGAGAAGCTCGAAGAGATCGTCGGCCTTGGCGGTGCAGAGCAAGGTCTCTTCGAGGCAGGTCGCAATCGTCGTGCGCGGGGCGTCGTCGAAGAGCGTCTCCTCACCGAAGAGATCGCCGGCGCCGAGAATCGCGACCGTGACCTCTTTCCCGTCGGCGGTCAAGCGGCTGATCCGCACCTTGCCGTGCTTGACGAGAAAGACGACGCGCGTCGAATCGCCGAGATCGAAGACGCGGGTTCGACTTGGTACCAGGCACGTCGTGAAAAGGTGCTGCGCGCTCTCGACCGAGTCGGGCGCAGCTTCGTCGAAAAGCCGGTTCTGCCGCAGGTACCAGACTTTGTTGTTTTCCATCGCCGGCGAGCCGGTGGTGTTTGCGATCGCGCGCTCTCCCAGGATTCCGTAGGTTTCGATCAGTTCGCCGGCGACGGCCATGCCGCCATGCTAGCAGTTCTGCGGCCTCCGGACTGTAGGCCAGGCCACCCGAGTTTCAAGAGTTCGCGGGCGGCCCGTCAGTCTAGGACGATCCCGCCGTCGACGATGAGCGTCTCGCCGTTGACGTAGGATGCCGCCGGGGAGAGAAGCCAGGCGATCGCTTCGGCGATTTCGATCGGTTCGGCCGAGCGTCCCAGGAGTGTCATCCCTTCGACGCGCGCCCGATGCGCTTCGTCGGAAAAGGCCGGCTCGAGCATCGGCGTGAGGACGGGGCCCGGCGCGATCGAGTTGACGGCGATCCCGCGTCCGGCGAGCGCGCGGGCGGCAGAGCGCGAGAGCGCGATCACAGCGCCTTTGCTGGCGGCGTACGCGGCGGTCCCGGTGAGGCCGCCGCCGCGCTTTCCGGCGATGCTCGAAACGGTGCAGATTCGCGCGCCGGGCTTCATGTATTTGACTGCCTCGCGAATCGCAAGATACGTCCCGATGACGTTGATCTCGAAAACCCGTAAGAACTTTTCGGCGTCGAGTTCCAAGAACGGCGTCGTATCGACGATACCGGCCGGAGTCGCCAGCGCATCGAGCGTCCCCCCGAGTGCGGCGGCCGCGCGCTCGAAGACCCCGCCGGCAGCGCGCTCGTCGGTGACGTCGAGGGCGAACGCCTCACCTCCGATCGAATCGGCGACCGCATGCGCGCCGAGTTCGTCGCGGTCGATGACCGCGACGCGGTAGCCGTCGCGGGCGAGGACCTCGCAGGTCGCCTTTCCGATGCCGCTGGCGCCCCCGGTGACGACGGCGGTGCGGACGGCGCGGCGAAGCCCGGCTGGATCGTCGGCAAGCATTAGCGGAGCAAGGAAAATGGGCCTAAGAGCACGTCTAAGTACCTAGGAAGCCACCGTCTGCGTCGGTCTCCATCGGCAGCGTCGTCAGCCTGCGACCTGTACGCCGAGCGGACCTGCAGCGGACTCTGAAGGGAGTGGTCGTGAACGCTCGTCAATTCGCGCAGATTTTCGGAGCGGTGTACCTCATCGTCGGCATCCTCGGCTTCATCCCGGGGGTGACACAAGCGGATCCGAGTTACGGCTCCGGCGGCGGGATGCTGTTCGGGCTCTTCCCGATCAACTATCTCCACGACGTTGTCCATCTCGTTCTCGGCATCTGGGGAGTGGCTTCGGCGGGCTCGATGGCGCGGGCCGTCAGCTTCGCGCGCGGGTTTGCCGTCATTTTGATCCTGCTCGGCATCTGCGGATTCTTCCCCTCGGTGACCAGCGGGATCGTTCCGCTCGGCGGCTACGATACGTACCTTCACCTGGCTTCCGGGCTGGTCGCAGCCTACTTCGGCTGGGGCGCGCCGTCAAAGGCGATCGCGTAGCGAGATTCGCGCTCGCGGCCGCGCTAGCGGGTGTCGCGACGATGTCGCTCGCGTTTGCCGCCACGGAGATCGAACGCGCGCGCGATGTCTTTTTCGACAAGGTTGCCGCAGCGCAGATCTTTCTCGGTCACGACGTCGCCAACGACGTGATCGAACGGCTTCAGGACGACGTCGACCACCAGCGCGGCGACCCGCCTCCCGGCTACAGCGCCGTCGAGTGGAGCGATGCGCTTTCGAACGCCTTCCGCTTGGATGAAGAACTCGTCGCGCAGGTCGTTTCGGCGACCCCGCGATCGGTCGCGGAGATCCGCGGGCTGCACGAAACCTTCGTTCGGAGCATGCAGGACGGGACCAACCAACCGGTTGCGGTCTACGTTCCGTCGACGTATGATCCGGCAAAGCCGGCGCCGCTGGTCGTCGCATTGCACGGGAGGCCGCAAACCGAGACCGCGTTGCTCGGCGGCGTCGTCATTCGCGGGATGGCCGAAGCGAGCGGTGCGATCGCGATCGCGCCATGGGGTCGCGGAAATTACGACTTCGCCGAGCCGGCAGGGAGCGAAGTGTACGAAGCCGTCGACGCGGTCACGCACGCGCTTGCGATCGATCCGCAGCGGATCTACCTGACCGGATACTCGATGGGCGGTTTTTCGGTCTACAACGTCGCGCCGCTGCGCTGCAATCGATGGGCCGGGATCATGTCGATCGCCGGCGCGATCGTCAACAGCAAGACCGCTGCATATCTCGAGCGGTGCGCCAACGTCAAGCTGTACATCGTCAACGGCGCCAACGACGATAGCATCCCGCCCAAATATGGCGAGCAGAGCGCCGCCTTTCTCACCGGCAAAGGGTTGCGCGTCTCGTTCTACCAGGAGCCGCACGGTACGCACTACTTGCGCAGCCTCGAACCGGCTCTGAAGAGGGCCTGGGGCGATATGCTCGCCGGCTCGGTGCATCCTGTGCTCAGCCGGTCCGCGCCGCTCGAGGAACCGCCAACGATGATGAAGCCGACGCACCCATATTGATGGGCTAGCCGCATTCAACAGTCATTCGGGTTCGTTCCCCCAGCGCTTACGCCCGAACGCCGGATCGAACCGATCCCCGTCGGTGCCGGTCGCGTCTACGTCGGGACGTGCGGCTACTCGTATAAAGATTGGATCGGCCGCTTCTATCCGGATCGCATCAAGCCGAGTGCGATGCTCCCGTTCTACGCCGAACATTTTTCGGCGGTCGAAGTGGATTCATCGTATTATGGCATCCCGACCTTGGCGACGTTCCGGTCGATGGTCGAACGTACGCCGCCTGCGTTTCACTTTACGGTGAAGGCGCCGGGGACGCTGACGCATCTTCCGGGCGAGGCGATCGACGCCGTCTCCGACGATGCGCGCATTTTTCGAGAGAACCTCGAGCCGTTGGCCGCGAGCGGAAAACTCGCTGCCGTGCTGATGCAGTTTCCGAACGGCTTTCGGCCGAATTCGCAGACGGAGAGCTACGTGCGCGCATTGCGTGCGTCGCTCGCCGAGCTACCGCTGGTCGCCGAATTTCGCAATCGCGAATGGCAGCGACCGGAGACGCTGGAACTTCTTTCGGAGCTGGAGATTGCGTGGTGCAATGTCGACGAGCCGCAATTCGAAGGGCTCATCAGGCCCTCGAGCGACGTCGTCGGCGGCCTCGGATACGTACGTTTTCACGGTCGCAACTATCAGAAGTGGTGGCGGCACGAGAAAAGCGAGGAGCGCTACGATTACCTGTACACCGCCGAAGAGTTGGCTCCGTGGAAGGAGCGCGTCGCCGAGATGGCCGCCGTAACCAAGAGGACCTACGCGTTCTTCAACAACCACCGCTTGGGACAAGCGGCGAAGAACGCCGACATGTTCGCGGCGATGCTGCTCGCGCGGTAGATCCCCTCAGCTCCCCGGTGTCGGTGAGAAGACGTAGCACGACGCCGTCGCCAAGCCGTCGCCGATGATGATGCGCAGCGGCGTCCCCTGCGGCAACACGACTTCCTTCCCTCGGTGGAGCGCGTTGTAACCGCCGAACGCCAGACCGATCCCCGGCAAGAACTCGAGCGGTCCGGGAACGTCACGGTGTCGACCGTTTGAGATGCGCTCGGGGCCGGCCGGGTCGGACAATACGGGAACGTGTCGTCCGTCGGGGGCGACGACGTAGCGCGGCTCGAGGACGATCATCCCCGGTTGTCCGCCCGCCGCCGCGTGGCGCACGAACGCGATCAAGCCGTACCCTTTGGTTCCGGCGCGCAGCGCCGGATAGTCGCCGCTTGGCGGCACGTCGCCGGAAAGCGCAAACGAGAACGCGTCTCCGGGAGCGATGAGGGCGCTACTGAGCTCGAGGCTGAGCGTCGCATCGGCCTCGACGCACTTTGCTAGCGGAGGAGGCTCGGACGGAGCCGGCGCCGCCGCCGGCAGCGCGAACGCGAGCACGAGGAGAGCGATCACGATCGCGGCCGCAGTTCGTCCAGGCTCGCGAAGAGGTGCTCGATCTCCGCGTCGCTCGTGTAGAAGTGTGGGCTGACGCGAATGCCGCACCCCGGCCGATAGTCGACGAAGATGCGCCGTTCGATCAAGCGTTCGGTGACGCGATCGGCTCCGGGAAAATCGAGCCCGATCCAGCCGGTACGCCGTGCGGGCTCGCGCGGTGTCGGTGTTTCGATCCCGCGTTCGTCAGCCGATTCCAAGATCAACGACGTCAAGCGCACGTTGTGCGACCTGATGTTCGCGATCCCCACTTCGCGGATCGCGTCGTGCCCCGCACGTGCCGCGAGGTACCCGGGGACCGTTGGGGTCCCGGTGTTCCAGCGATGCTGATTCCACGTCAAGCGAATCGGAGCGGGTTCGAACGCGAACGGCGACTCATGCGCCATCCATCCCGTGAGCGCCGGTTCGAGGCGCGCGCGAAGCGCCGGCTTGATATAGATGAAGCCGCACCCTGGCCCGCCGCAGAGCCATTTGTGGCTCCCGCCGACGGCGATGTCGAGGTCGAGGTCGACGACGTCGTACGGATAGACGCCCGTCGTTTGATAGACGTCGAGGACGAAGAGTGTGCCGGTATCGCGACAACGGGCGACGATCGCGGGCACGTCGATCACCGAGCCCGAAACGTAGGCCGCATGCGAGAGGACGACGACCGCGGTCTTCTCGGTGATCGCCTTGACGAGCCGCTCCGTCGACATCGTTCGTCCGTCGTCGGAGGGGACGCACACGACGCGCGCGCCGAACCGTTCCCACGCTTTCCAGACGTAGGTGACCGACGGAAACTGCAAGTCCTCGAAGACGACCTCGTTGCGCGCGCCGTTCCAGTCGAGCGCCGAGGCAATCGCGGCCTGCAGCAGCGAAACGTTCGGCGCGAGCGAGACGCTGCCCGGCGGCGCGCCGACGATGGCGCCGAGGTTGTCGGCGATCTCTTGCATCTCTGCGAGCCAGCCGTACCACGCTTCCGGCCCCTCGTCGGCCCACTGTTGCCAATACGCGGCGAGCGCATCGCGAGCGCCGAGCGGGGCCGCGCCCATGGAGTGGCTGACGAGGTACGTCGAGTTCGAAAGTACCGGGAATCGCTCGCGCAGGCGCGGCGCGCCGAGAGTGGTCAACGGCTGACTCCGACGTTATGCTGCAACAGATACCGCGCACAACCTTCGGCAAGCAAAGCCACGCCGCGATCGCTTAAGTGCGTGTCCTCCGCTAAGAAAAGGGGAGCCGTTCTTGGCAAAAGCTCCGCACGCAGAAAGTCGTCGTATGAGTCGTATTGCGGGATTCCGAGAGCCGCCAGACCTGGTTCCATAATCATCGGCACGTTCGGCGAATGATGAAAGCCGTGTTCCTCCGGAAACTGGCTAGACGTGCTGTTGATGGCGTACAGTTGGCGGTTATACAAATCCTCCGAGTCGGAAATATCGCTGGGATAGTAGTTCCAGCAATAGGCAACCTGCGCGTGCATCTGTTTCGTCATCGATAGCAGGTCTCTCGTTGCGGTCTGTAGATCCGCGCCGATCGCACTCCACGATTTCTCTTCCGGCGGCGCGGTGGTATTGGCAAGCGACGGATTCATCGCGACGACGATCACATCGATGTGCTGATAACTCAGATAATTGCTGATAAATTCTTTGATCTGAGCAAAAGTCGCCGAATCAATCCGAATGCTGTGACAGCGTGCGGGTTTTCTCGATCGAGGCGAGTTGTCAAACGACCTCTCCAACTTCGCGCAGAAAGAATCGGTTCCCAAGACATCCCAAAAAGTCGTCGACTGGCCGATATACGCTATCTGAAGATGACTTGTGTCATATTGGGCCGTATCGACGGGCCCCGTCTCGGAAATCCGGAGCTGCGGCAACGAAACGGCGCGAATTCGACGATTACCTGCGTCGGCGATTATCGCCGTGTTACCACTCACGACGAGGCCGCGAGGAGCGTTAAATCGTGAAGACTGAAGCGAGCCATCGGCAAATCCGGCGTTATCGGTCCCGGCCTCCGAGCGTTGTCCGGCGATCGCTCGAGAGAACATCGTGGTGACAAATGGTGCACGCGGAAGCCGGCCGTATCGAATGGAACTTGATTTCAGGTCGCTAAATAACAACTGCCGGCTGTCGAAGGCATAAAGCTGATTGAGTTGGCCGAACGGACTGCCGCTCTCCGAACCGTTCGTAGGGTACGCCTCGTCGAGCTTCGTGTCCGGATGATAAACCAAGAGCTGGTCGGGAGTGGAAGCGAAGACGGCGGGGCTACCTTCTGAGTTCGCGATCGTTAAGCCGATCAGGCGGATGTCTCCGTTTGACGCAAATTTGATCGTAGAGACGACTCCGCTCGAGTCGATCCGACGTAAGCCGATGCCGAAGTCGGCGACGTAAATCTGTCCATCCTTATCGATAGCTATCGCCCTCGGGTCGGCAAAGCGAGCGGTCTCACTCGGACCGTCGACCGCAGTGTGCTCGCCGGCCTTCCCTGAGAATGTACTCACGACGCCGTCTTTTAGGCGCCGAATGCACGCGTTACCCGAGTCTGCAATCAAGAGCGACCCGTCGCGCATGACGGCGATGCCGTTGGGTCGGTTGAAACGAGCCCGAAGCGCCGCACCGTCGGCATATCCGCCGGGGACCGAGAGACCTAAGGCTCCAATCTGACCAGACCCGGCGACAGTCCGAACGTAACCGTCCTTCGACAAGCTGCGTATGCGCTGGCCCGCTTCGTCCGAGATAAAAAGCGTTCCGTCGCGTCCAAGCGCCAAGCCACTCGGAAGTAAGAATTGGGCCTTTGCGCTCGGGCCGTCCGACAGCCCGGCGGTCCCATTTCCGGCAATCGTTCGGACCTCGTCAACGACGGGCGCTTTCCGACCGACCGTGTCCGCATTCGCAACGTGCAAATTGAACAAGACGCAGATGCAGAGGCTCGATCCGATAAGCCTCGTGGAGTTCATCGCGTTCCTTCCTTCGATTGTTCGTAGCCAAGGAAGTGCAGCAGCATCGATGCCGGCCGCCCGTCCCCGTTCGGCAGGTGGAAGAGTTTCGTCACGGCGACGTCGATTTCGTGCCGGCGCCCATCGCCGATTGCCGGAACCTCAATGACGACTTCGCCCGGTTGCAACTGCCGAATTGCTACCGCTCGACCATCGATTGCCAGCCGCAGACTCACCTTAGGTCCGGCAGTTTCTTGGGGCACGAGTGCTCGGATACTGAAAATGCAGTGCGGTTGTTTTGACGCCGATAGCCAGACTTTGGCGCGATCGGCGATCCAGCCATCTTCATAGAGACCCGAGAACTCCAAGTTGGCATTTTGCAGGTCCTCCGGGAAGTGCGAAATGGCTTCCGGGGCATGTATTGCGCGGTAACGATCGTCCGACACGAGCGAGATGTCGCGAATGAAACCCGCGAGTTTGCGGTAGTCGAAGTTCTGCTCGGTCCCGAAGAGGGCCATGAGGCCGCTGCGCCTCGAGGGAAACATCTGCCCATCGCGACCCATATCGAGTTCGAAGAAGGGGAGCCCACCGACGATCTGCGGTGAAAGCGGTTCCGAGAATAAGCGTGCGGCACCGTGTCCGACCGCCGGAAGCCGGACGCGCGTCGCACCGAGCACCGAAATCGGCGGGACGATGTTGATGCCGTCCGATTGCAACGAGCTCGTGTAATCGATCTCAAGCCGCACGCGGCGGCTGGGGTGAATTGCGCTGAACACGAGGTAGCGCCCGACGGCTTCCATCTGTCGACTCGGGTAGAACCAGTCGTTTTCGAAGCGCCAAATCTGACTATTCGGCGGATAGCCTCCTCGCGCAGACGCGACATAAACGAGAAAGTCGTGCACGTCGGCAAGCGGGCGCAACGTTACACTCACGCTGATTTGGGTTGGTGCAGCCCAATGATTGAAAAGCGTAGGGTTGAGAGATTCCATGAACAGCGTGTCGCGGTCGTGAAGCGACGCCGTCTGAAGTCTGGGATCCAACATGAATTCGTCAAAATACGGCCGGCCGTCCCAAGAACCACCGGTTATCTTGGCGTGCGCGTAGTAAAAGCGGTTGTGTGCCCTGACGTCATCGATCATCTCGTGACGGAATGCCGCATTGCCGAGCGCAAGCGACAACGGCTCCGTGACGTTGAAATTTGCCTTGAGGGGATATGGGCCTGTAAACTGCGAGTAGAAAAAGAGCGGATTGGGGCGAGAATACGGAGCTTCCAAGCCGGCGACGTTCGCGTTGAAAGCATCCGAGATGATGCTGCCGCGTGTGCTGTTTTGAAGGCGGATGAGCTGGGAGACAGCGTGCTTCTCGGTCCACCCCGGCAATTCGACGAGTGAAGCGCCACGGCCGAGGCTGCTCAACCCGTAACTGTAGGCGCTGGCAACGTTTCGCATAACGAATATTGCGACGATGGTGCAGATGGCGACGCGAAATGGACGGGCTATCGAGCGGTGAGAGAGCATCCCGCCGAGACTGATGGTAAGCGATCCCAAGACGAACGGCTGAATGAACATTGCGAGCTTGAACAAGCCGAAAGCGCTTCTCACCACGAACAGTTCCGGGAAGAGCAGGAGCATGATCGCGGAGATTATCGCAAGCGGCTCGAGCCGCCACGCGTCGCGAACCGAAAGAATGACGGCGGCCACATACATTAAGAAGCCTGCCAAGATGTACGTTTGATCCAGCCAACCGGAGCCGTTGCTGCCGCCATATGGCAACAGGCCCCAGCCAAGGCCAAATCCAAGCGGTGTAAGATAAAACGGAAATCGTTCGGCAAAGGCCGACGTTTGGCCGTAGTGTGCTTCCACGAGCATGAAGTGTAACGCGCCGACGAGACTAAAATTCGCAAATGCAATCGTGATGGCAGCGCTAAGCCCGATTAAGATCAACCACATTCGGAGCGGCGCTCGACGTCGCGCGAGACTGAGAAGTATATATGTCGACGCGGCCAGTACGAGGAAGGGAAAAAGCTCGGGATACGCGACCAGCAGTGTGCTCGCGAAAAGCGCGACGAGCGCAGATTGCCGATAGAGGGCGGAACCGGTTGCGGGGGAAGCGAGCAAGACGGTACTAGAAGCGGCCAGGGCGGCGATTCCAAAATCTTGCGCTATCAGCTGAGAAAATGTTCCTAGAACGAGGGTCGCCGAGCATCCGATCACGAGCATTGCTGCGAATGCGAATTTTCTACGCGACGCGTCGGAACAAACAAACGCGGCAGCCGTTGAAAGCATGACGAGGTGAATGGCGACGACCAACGGCGTGAAGGCTTGCACGGCTGTCAGATGAGTCACCGCCATGCACCAGGCAAGAACGAGTTGGCTCGCCCATCGAACTTCACCGATCGAATAGACGAACGAGTAATCCCAACTCGTATCTCGTTCGCTCAAGAGTTTATCGAGTGAAGGCAACGCATACAGGCCATGGCCGAAAAAGAAGTTGCCCCCATTCACATACGTCACCATGTCGCCGCTGCCGAAACTGATCCAATCGTAACCGGCGGCGACCAGCGGCCAGGCGACGAGAAGGAATACTAGCGCGAACGCGCCGCCCCAGAGAAGCGCGGCGCGCCACTCAACCGCGGGACGCCGCAAACAGAAGTAGATGCCTGCGGCCACCAAGAGCGTGCCCAGCAACGGCCAGCCGAAGTCTTCGGCAGGCAATCCCATACGGCTGAGCAGCGTTGCAAGGAGCGTCGATACCGACAGGCCGGCAATAGGTGACAGCAGCCAGATGCGGGCCTTGTCGTAGGATTTGCCGAGTTCGTTTACGATCCCGTAGCCGATGAACAGCCACGTGGCGAAGATGAGACACGGCAGCGCGATCGGTGCAAGATGCATCTGCAGAAGCTTCTTATCTCAGTCTCGACCGGGTCGAGCCTTCGAAGGCAGCACAAGGAGGCGCAAGGCGGCCATGGTCTGCGCCAAGACGAGCAACGTCGGCGATTCGAGCCGCCAGTAACCGTTCGTGCAGCTCATTTGACGAATATGTTTTAGACGTTCCAAGCGGCGACGCAAAAATTCCTCCGCCGAATAGCGCGTGAGCAGTTCACTGCGTGAAATGCCATCATCGCTGCCGAGTATCTCACGCAGTACGCGAATACGGAGCGACGTGATATTTAGGTTTACGAATGTCCAGTATCCGAAGGCGAGCGCGAGGTACGTTGCGAGCGTCATCGCCAAGACCGGCAAAGATCGACCGGGTGTGTAAGCGGGCGCAAGGCCGAACGCCGCGCCGGCCGCGGTTGCAGCGAGCCCGCTAAGAATTCCGGCGATGATCGACACACCCACCCGGCGCAACAAATGCGCGCAGGCGACCTGGCAGATCACGTTGGCCGCAAGACCGATGACGGGAGCAAACGTGACGATCCAATCGCTGCTAACGCTTAGCCACCCATCGTGAGGCCGAAGACCTGACTGGAGCGTTCATAGAGTACCGCAAAGGATCGCCCCCGTTGGGTTAGCCTTATGACGTCGCCCGTGCATCGGACCCAGCCGCCGCGCTCCATGAGCGCCAAACGCCCTGCCAATTCGATCCCTTGGCCAAAGCGAGCGAATAGCGCCGCCTCGCTGCAACCGTTCGCGCCGGCCTTGGCCACATACGAAACGATCGCGAGCGTCGGGCTGTCCACTTCGATCGCCGAATGCAGAACGATGTACGCCAGGGCGAAGGAGACGTAAAACAATCCGACGCGTACGGTCTCCGCCGCTGAGAACGGGAGCGAATGGCCTGTAGCCCAAACGGCTGCAACCACAAGCAGCGGAACTATGGCGTATACCATAAGCAATGCGGGTGTCTGCCGTCGCGGAACCCTTACGTGCCACAGCACGAGCTGCGTAATAAAGGAGCACGCTAACAGGGCCGGCCCAGCCAACAATGCCGTCATTCCGAGGCGCGCGCTTTCTGGGCAACGAATAACGCGACCTCCACGCCGCCATCCAACGGAAATCAGCGGCCAACTTCAACGCTCGTGGCGTGAGGTTCACCTGCGAGAAGTTCTTCATCGGTCGCGACGTGTCGAGCTCGCTGCGGAATCTTGGCGGCAAGTGACAAATGGACGAAGAATTGATTTACCTCGCCTCTTTTCGAAACCGACGCCCAGCCGGGCGCGAAAGTTCCGTCGGCCGCATCGAATGCCCATGGCTGGTATTCGAGGGCCGCGAGATGATCTGCGACTTCGGAAGCCTCAAAATCCATTTCTATCAGGAGCACCGGTTTGCAACGCTCGAGCAATGAGCGCATCCCTTTCAACGCGTCGAGCTCGCCGCCCTGAATATCCATTTTGACAAAGCAGGCTTCGAGGCCGAGTTCGTCCAGACTTAGCGTAGGCGTTGAAGTTTGCACGATACCGAACTTCCCTCTCAGCCTGGGGAACGGGATCTCTGCGCCGGCCGATGCGTGCGCGTGCGACAAGGCGCCCGCACTGCTTAATGGCGTGCCGCGATAGGTCGGCGTGTAGAATTCAACGTGACCTCTCGAAGCGTCGGTAACAGCAGCGATATGGTAGGTGAAGCGACCCTGATGTCGAGCTTGTATCGCTGCTAGCCTTGCTTCGTGGATGCCGTTGGCCTCGAAGGAGATAACTTGCCAGCCCGGGAGGATTTTGAGGAATCCGCGTGCCGAGTGGCCTCTGTTGGCGCCGATATCGAGAATGACTTTAGGGACGAAGTCGTAAGCCTGCGCAAACCGTGCAAAGCCGAAATAACTTGGATCGTGTGGGAGCAGCGCATCGAATCTGTCCAGAATTGTGACCCCTAATAGAGAGCCGTAGGGATGACGCTTGAGGACATCGGTAACAATGCGCTTCAGTGAAAACATAGTGACGCCGGCTGGCCGAGAAATCTCTGAGGGATTAAGGACCTACCCATGTTCTCCTCCGGATTCTGGCCGAGATTCGCCCTGCCGCCTAGGGTTGGCCGGTAAGAATCGACGCGCTAGCCGCCGAAGGGTCGCGAAGCATGGAAGGTAGCACAATCAACGACTGCGTCTCAACGTATTTGGACGAAGTGGAAGACGTCGTCAGATCCATCTCGCGGGCGGACGTTCGGATCGTAGTGGAGCGGTTGTTCGAGGCGTGGCAGAGTCGGCGTACGACGTATATCATCGGCAACGGCGGGAGCGCTTCCACGGCTTCGCATATGATGAACGATCTCAACAAGATGACTTCGTTCGATGGCGTACCGCGCTTTCGCGCGATCGCCTTGACCGATAACGTGCCATACATCACCGCGATCGGCAACGACATCGAGTACGCTGACATCTTTGTCGAACAGTTGCGAAACCTGCTGTTGCCCGGCGACGTCTTAATCGCGCTATCCGGTTCCGGAAACTCCGAGAACGTGATTCGCGCCGTCGACTATGCGCGAGAGATCGGCAGCTTGACCGTAGCGCTCTGCGGCCGGACCGGCAGCCGTCTGTGCGAATGCGCCGACGTCATCGTGAACGTTGCCGCGAAAAGCATTTGCCAACAAGAAGACGGGCATCTCATTTTGAATCACACGATCGCTCTTGCCTTGCGCGATCGCATCGCCTCGACTCGGTGAGAGAAATTCGTCGCGCAGTTGTAACCGGCGGCGCGGGGTTCATCGGGAGTCACCTGGTTGACGCGCTCCTTTCGCGCCGAGCCGAGGTGGTGGTTGTCGATAACTTCTCCAGCGGGCGTCGCGAAAACCTCAAGCACGTCGTCGATCGCGTCGTGCTCGAACACTGCGATGTCAACGAGACCGATCGCTTGCGCGAAATTTTCGATACTGCCGACTGTGTCTTCCATTTGGCCGGGCTGGCGGACATCGTGCCCTCGATCGAGCGCCCGACAGAATATTTTCGCGCCAACGTCGATGGAACGCTGAGCGTCATGGAGGCGGCGCGCGCCGCAGCGGTCCCGCGCGTGGTCTATGCGGCCTCCTCGTCCTGTTACGGCATCCCCGACGCCTTCCCGACACTTGAAACCGCAGAAGCCCGGCCTCAATATCCCTATGCGCTGACGAAATATCTCGGCGAGCAGATCGCACTGCATTGGTCGAAGGTCTACCGAATACCGACCCTCTCGCTGCGGCTGTTCAACGTCTTCGGCGTGCGTTCGCGTACTTCGGGTGCTTACGGCAGCGTCTTCGGCGTGTTTCTTGCTCAAAAGCTCGCCGGCAGGCCTTTCACCGTTGTGGGTGACGGAACGCAGTCGCGAGACTTCACGTATGTAACCGATGTTGCGCGCGCGTTTATCGTTGCGGCGGAATCGGAGGCGACGGGGGAGGCTATCAATATCGGATCGAGCCGGCCCCAGACCGTCAACCGGCTGGTCGAACTGCTGGGGGGAGACGTCGTAAACGTCCCCAAACGGCCCGGCGAGCCCGATTGCACCTACGCCGACACGCTGAAGGCGAACACGCTCTTGAATTGGGAATCGCAGGTCTCATTTGAAGAGGGCGTTCGACGCGTGCTCGATGACATCGACTACTGGGGCAAGGCGCCTGTGTGGGACGAGCGCTCGATCGCTGAAGCGACCAAGGCCTGGTTCGATCACCTTGGAGAAATGGCGGCCTCATGAGCGTGCTGGAGCGCTCCCGCGCCGCGAATAAGGTCGTCAGCTTAGACGAGCTCGCCCAACGAGTCGCCGATATGAAGACGGCGGGTCAGAGGGTGGTGCTCTGTCATGGCGTCTTCGATCTACTCCACTACGGACATATCAAGCACTTCGAGGAAGCGCGGCGGCAAGGCGATGCGCTGGTCGTCACTCTGACGCCGGACGTTTACGTCAACAAAGGGCCCAATCGGCCGGCGTTCCCCGAATCCTATCGGGCGCAGATGCTCGCGGCGCTCGAAATCGTCGACTACGTCGCGCTCAATCGCTGGCCGAGCGCCGTCGAGATGCTGAAGATCGTCTCGCCCGACGTGTACGCCAAAGGCCCCGATTATAAGAACCATCAGGCCGATCTCACGGGTAGGATCGGCGAGGAAGAGGCCGCGGTCCAAAGCTCCGGCGGCAAGGTATACTACACCGAAGACGTCATGTTTTCGAGCTCGACCCTCATCAACCGGTACCTGTCGTCCTATCCTCAAGAAGTCAACGAGTATCTGGCGGAGCTGCGCGGGACCTACAGGGCGTCGCAGGTTCATGAAGCGCTCGACAGTTTGCGTAAAATGCGCGTCCTGGTCGTCGGAGAGGCGATCATCGACGAGTACGTCTACGTCGATCAAATGGGCAAGTCGTCGAAGGAACCGATTTTGGCGATGCGCTATGCCTCCGAAGAGCAATTCGCCGGTGGGGCGCTCGCGATCGCAAATCATATGGCGTCGCTCGTCGACGACGTCAGTTTGGTCACATACCTTGGAACGCGCGATGCCCATGAGGACTTCGTACGTCGGCGGCTCGCGCCGAATGTGAAGCCGACCTTCCTTTATAAGAAGGATTCGCCGACGATCGTCAAGCGCCGATTCGTCGAGAGCTATCTGCTCTCGAAGTTGTTCGAAGTCTACATTTTCAACGACGAATTCCTCGATGACGAAGACGACGTTCGCTTCAGCTCCCGCCTGGAGTCGATGGCACCTCAGTACGACTTGGTCGTCGTGGCCGATTTCGGGCACGGAATCTTCACACAGAACGCCATCGACACGGTGCAGCAAAAAGCAAAGTTCTTGGCGGTGAATACGCAACAGAATGCGGCGAATATCGGTTACCACACCATATCGCGTTATTCTCGGGCGGACTTCGTCTGCACGAACGAGCGCGAGTTGCGATCGGATTCGCGCGCGCGCCTCGGCGAAATCGAACCTCTCATCCTGGCGCTCGTGGAGCGACTTCGCGTCGAGAACACGCTTGTTACGCGCGGAAAGCGCGGCGCGCTGTTTTATAAGGTCAGCGAAGGCTGGGCTAGCGGACCCGCGTTCGCCAGCAGCGTCACCGATCGCGTCGGTTCGGGGGACGCCGTATTGGCTTGGACCGCGCCGATGGTCGCCGCCGGGCTGCCGGGCAAGATGATTGCTTTTGTCTCGAACATCATCGGTGCAGAAGCGGCGCAGATCGTCGGCAATCGTAGCGCAGTCGACCGGATCGCTACCTACAAGTTCATAGATTCCTTGCTGAAATGAAAAGGATTTTGGTTACGGGCGGCGCCGGCTACGTCGGGAGCCGGCTGGTTCCCAAACTGCTAGAGGCCGGCCACGAGGTGCGGGTCTACGATCTCTACCTCTATGGCGAAGCCGCCCTGGCAGGCGTACGCGGCCACAAAAACTTGACTGAAGTCAACGGCGATCTGCGCGATCCTCTCGCTCTCGGACACGCGCTGCGGGGGATCGACACGGTCATCCATCTGGCGTGCATCTCGAACGACCCTAGCTTCGAGCTTGACCCATTGCTCGGAAAGTCCATCAATTACGACTGCTTCCCCAGCTTGATCCAAGTCGCTAAAGACGCGGGCGTGACGCGTTTCATCTATGCCTCGTCGTCGAGCGTTTACGGCGTCAAGCAGGAAGAACACGTCACGGAAAACCTGAGCCTGGAACCTCTCACGGACTACTCGAAGTTCAAAGCGATGTGCGAAGAGGTCCTCATGGACGCGCGCGAACCCGGCTTCGAGACCTTGATTCTTCGGCCGGCGACGGTATGCGGCTACGCCCCGCGACTCCGGCTGGACCTTTCGGTCAATATCCTCACGAACCACGCCGTGACGAACCGCGTCATCCGCGTCTTCGGCGGTGATCAGGTGCGCCCGAACATTCACATCGACGACATGGCGGATCTCTACGTGCAGGTCGTCTCTCTGCCGGGCGCGCTGATCGATGGGAAGATCTACAATGCCGGCTACTACAATCAGACGATCCGTGAAATCGCCGACACGGTGCGTGATGTCGTGGGATCCGACGTGGCGATAGGGGTTGAAGCGACGAACGATAATCGCTCGTACCGAATCAACTCCGATCTCATTCGAAAAGAACTCGGCTTCGTAGCGCGACGAGATATCGCAACTGCAGTCCAAGACCTTTGCAGCGCCTTCGGCGAAGGGCTCGTGCCTGATTCGCTGAACGACCCGCGTTATTTCAACATCAAAATGATGCAGCTCGTAAGCTTGAAGTAGGTTTCGCTTGCGCGTTGCCGTCCTGGGCAGCAATTCGTTTGCAGGCGGCGATTTCGTCGATCTGCTCCTCGAGATGGGCCGTCACGACATCTTGGGGATCAGCCGCTCGCCGGAGAAGCCGGTAGCCTTTCGACCGTACGCGCGGCAGCAGCGAGGCCGGTTCGTCTTCAAGCAACTCGACCTGAACCGTCATTTTGACGAGGTTCGCGCGGCGCTGGACGCCTTCGAGCCGCACTACGTCGTGAATCTTGCCGCGCAGGGCGACGATGCGGCCAGCTGGACGCATCCGCAGGATTTCTTCATGACCAACTGCGTGGCGAGCGCCGCCCTCATCGATCATCTCAAAGACAGGACCTATCTCCAGCGTTACTTACAAATATCCAGCTCGAGCGTCTACGGAAATCTGCCCTCGATAGCCACGGAGGAGACGCCGGTGTCGCCGCGTTCGCCGTACGCCGTCTCGAAGGCCGCGACCGATCTCTTGTTGCTCGCTTATCACACGAGCTTCGGATTCCCAGCGCAAATCGTCCGTCCACCGAATCTCTACGGGCCTTTTCAAGACCTGTTTCGCATCGTTCCGAAATCGATCGTCACGCTCAAGAAAGGAGGCGCCATCGACCTTCACGGAGGCGGCGAGGCCGTACGGTTCTATCTACATGTCCGCGACGCTTCGCGGGCGATCCTCGCAATTCTGGAACGCGGCGCGACCGGAGAGATCTATAACGTTTCGCCGGACGAGGGCAACCGTATCCGTGACATCGTCGCGATCGTCTGCGACCTGCTCGGCAAGGATTTCGATTCCAGTACGCGGCACGTCGCCGATCGCCGCGACCAGCAATCCGGACTAAGCCTCGACTCGATGAAGATTCGGCGAAGGCTCGGATGGTCTCCCCAGGTCTCGCTTCGAGTCGGGATCGAGGGCGTTCGGGATTGGATCGAACGAGACTGGGAGTATCTGGTGCGGCAACCGCTCGTCTATGCGCACAAAGCGTGAATCTACGCTAAACTGACGGCGCGTCCGGCGCGCAACTGAAGGCCCTTGACGACGCTTTCCGCTATTTGCGGCGGCTGCAAGCCGGCCGCTTGCAACACTGAGTCCTGCGAACCGTACGTTCCGATGAATGCGTCCGGAAACGCGAGGCGCAGTTGCGGAGTCGTAATGCCGGCCACTGCCATCACGTCGGCCACAGCGCTGCCCAGTCCCCCGATGCGCGAGTGTTCCTCGACGGTGACGACCATCGCGCAGCGCGTGGCGGCGTCGCGGACGGCACGCTCGTCCAAAGGCTTGACCGTGTGCAGGTGGAGCACGGTCGCGTCGATACCGGCCCCGCACAACGTTTCTGCCACCTCGAGGCACCGGGCGGTCATGATCCCGGTGGTCATCAAGGCCACGTCGGAGCCCAGGCGCATCGTGATTCCCGTCCCGAGGGCGAAGCCGTTCTCGGCGCTCGAGATGACGGGATCTCCGCCCTTCCCGAAACGAATGTACACAGGATCCGGCCAATCCAAGGTGGCGTTGACGACACGGGTCATCTCAGGAGCGTCCGCCGGCGCCACGACCGTCATGTTCGGCAACGCTCGCATGATCGCAATGTCCTCAAGCGCCATGTGCGTCGGACCGAGCGGCGCGTAGACCGCGCCGCCGCCGCTTGCGAGCAGGCGAACCGGCAGCTCGTGCAGGCACAGATCGACCGCGACTTGCTCGTAGCACCGGCGAGTCAAGAACGTCGCGATCGTGTTGACGTACGGGATGAACCCGTCCATCGCCAAGCCCGCGGACATCCCGATGATGGCCGCCTCCGAGACGCCTTCCATGAAAAAGCGCTCGGGCATCTCCGTCTTCATTTGCTCCAAGACCCCGGGGCCTAGATCGGAGCCGATGAACACGACGCGCGGATCGCGCTTGGCAAGCTCGTAGACGGCGACCAGTGCGCTCTGCCGCATCAGCCTTGCTCCAGCGCTTTGCGGAGTTTCTCAACGGTGTCCGCATCCAGACTCGACTTGTGATGCCAAGCCGCGTTCATCTCGGCAAAACCGATGCCGCGTCCCTTCACCGTGTGCGCGATGATGGCGTTGGGCTTGCCCGCTTCGAACGGAAGCTCTGCGAACGTCTTGCGCAAGGCCGCGACATCGTGCCCGTCGACCTCGCGCGTCGCGAAGCCGAAGGCGCGCCACTTATCGGCCAGAGGTTCGAGCGGCAGCACGTCCTCGACTCGGCCGTACGATTGCAGTTTGTTGTAGTCGACGATGGCCGTCAGATTTTCGAGTTTGTGTTTGGACGCAGCCAATGCGGCTTCCCAGACCGAACCCTCGTCGAGTTCTCCGTCGCCCATCAAGACGAAGGTCCGGGACTTGCGCCGGCGCATGCGAGCGGCAAGCGCCGACCCGACGCCGATCGGCAAGCCATGACCGAGCGCGCCGGTGGACGCCTCGACCCCGGGAATATGAGCGTCGACGTGTCCCCCTAAGAGCGCACCGTGCTTGCAATGCCGCTTCAGTTCTTCCTTTGGAAAGAAACCGCGATCGGCTAGGACCGCATAGAGGCCGAGGCAACCATGCCCTTTGCTCAAGATGAAGCGATCGCGCTCCGGCCAATCGGGTTCGGCGGGGCGAACGTCGAGCACATCGTCGTAGAGAACGCGGACGATCTCGATGATTGAGAGCGGCGAGCCGACATGTCCGCGCCCGGCGCTCAGACCGTCGATGACCGCCGAGCGAAGATCCTTGGAGCGATCGTCAAGTGTGACGCTCGGCGTCGCGTCGCCTATCACGTGTAATGCCCTTCCCTGTAGGAGCGCACGGCGGTCAGTTTCGTGCGCGCCTTTTGCAATTGTTCGCGTTTGGCGGCCGTCCAATCTCCACCTTTGCCCGAAAAGGTGCGACGCTCCCAGAGGAGCGGAAGGAATTCGTTAAGGATGATCAGCGACCACCGAATCCCGTAAAGCGGAAAACAGACCGAAAGCCGCGCCGAGAAATCGGGGTCGTCACCGTACAGCTCCATTACTCCCTCGGCGAATTGGACGCGCTCGGACGCTCCCAGTTGCATGCCCGGGTGCCAAAGGAAATCGGCCGAAAGCTTCACTGGGTCATCCCAACCGAAATACTCAAAATCGATGAAGCCGAGCGAGCTGTCGGCCCGGCGAAGCGCGTTATGAAAACCGAAATCCGAAGGTGAGAGCGTCAGTTGGGATTGGGCCAGCCGAAGCTCGAGGTTCCGGCCGGTGAGCGTGGCCGCGCGGCGCTCGAGTTCGGGGCGGAGTTCGCCGTCAATGAATTGAGCGAGCGCTGGTTCCGATTGCGCAACCGGCGCGAGGCGCGCGAGCCGGCGCTCGATTTGATCGAGCAAATCCGAAAGTCGCGGCACGGCCTCGGTTGCCGGTGGGAGGCTCTGCGCGGCGGCGGCGTTGCGGGCATGGTGCAGGGCGGCCAGCAGCGCAAGGACGGCTGCGATCTCGGGAGCGCCGTGATCGGAAGGTGCGACGCCGTCGATCCATTCGTAGAGCGCACAGCGGACCGTGCGGTCGACGGCGAGCGCGGCCGGCAGGGCTGCGCCGATCCCGCATGCTTTGAGGAAGCGTAAGCCGTCGAACTCGTGTGCCAGGCGATCGCGGTCGTCAAGCTCCGTCGATCCATAGAATTTGATGGCGAACGTGGCGCTCGCGGTCGCGACGCGGTAGACGCGATTGTTGCCGCTGCCGCCGCAGCGTTCGGCTGCAATCACGCGCTCACCGCATACGCGTGAGGCGACTGCTACGACGTCATCGAGAGAACGTTCCGCTTCACTCTGCGATGAGCGCATCTATTATCTCGCGGAAAGACCGGTATCTTCGATAGGGGCCTGCTGAAACGCCCTCCGTCATCGTTAGCAAGAGGCGCTCGACGCCGGAAGGAAAGGCTGGATCATCGAAGACTTCTTCGAGGTCGTCGATGAAATGCGTGCAGCCCAGTGCAACGATGCGCGCGATCTTCTCGGTCCGCGTGCCCTCGAAGTACACGTTATTTTCCGGGATGGCGTCCGGACCGACCAATCCGCTCTCGCGCAGCCACGTGCGCGCCGCATCACGCAAGTTCACGTTCGATGTGCCCAGGTTCGAGAAGGTGCTCTTGTGGCTCACGATCGTCAGTTCTGCCCCGAGCCGGCGCGCGGCACGCACGAACTCCAGCGCTCCATCGGCTGCGGTCGCGCCGCTGATGGCCGGGCCATAGACATGAGCCTGCAATCGTTGCCATTCGAGTTCACCGTCCGGAAGAAGGCGAACGTAGTCGCGGATATCGCGTTTTGTGCCGATGAAATCGGTTGAAATGAAGCGGCGTTCCAGGGCGGCTGCGAAGAATAACCGGTCGTAGCAGATCAGGGTGTTGTCGAGATCGAGCCCGATCCGCAAGTTCTCGTGAGTGAGCGGCATCGCCGATTTCGTTCGCGACCAGTGCTTGGCAATCCAGCCGCACCCGGGATTGCGGCCCCATTTTCGAGTAAGCGGTGACTCCTATGAAAATGCGAGCGGCGATTCTGGAGACCTTGCGGGCACCGTTGGTGCTGGACGAGGTCGAAGTCCCCGACCTGGAGTGCGGGCAGGTGCTGGTCCAGATTCACCGCAGCGGAATCTGCGGCGCGCAGCTCGGGGAGATCGACGGCGCCAAGGGCCACGACAGATTTCTCCCCCATTTGCTCGGCCACGAGGGGGGCGGCGTCGTCGTTCAAGCCGGTCCGGGAGTAACTCACGTCCGCGAAGGCGATCATGTCGTGTTACATTGGCGCAAGGGAGTCGGCATTCACGCGCGGACGCCGACGTATAATTGGCGCGGTCGCACGGTGAACTCGGGCTGGGTCACCACCTTCAGCGAGTACGCGATCGTCTCGGAGAACCGTTTGACGTCGATTCCTAAAGATGTTTCGTTTGACGTGGCGACGCTCATGGGCTGCGCGGTCACGACCGCGCTCGGGCTCATCAACAACCTGGGCCAGGTCAAGATCGGGCAATCAGTGGCGGTCCTTGGTTGCGGCGGCGTCGGCTTGAACGTCGTGCAGGGCGCCGCGATGGTTTCGGCAGATCCGATCGTCGCGATCGATATTTACGATCACAAGCTCGCCTTGGCTCGCGAATTCGGCGCAACTCATCTGATCAACTCGAGGCAGGCAGACCTGCGCGACGAGATCCGCAAGATCGTTGGTCCCACCGGCATCGACGTGTTCGTGGAGAACACGGGCTTGGTGCGGCTGATCGAGCAAGCGTACGAGTTGACCGCTGCGACCGGTAAGACGATCTTGGTCGGCGTGCCCAGACACGATCAGGATATTACGATCCATTCTTTGCCACTGCATTTCGGTAAGGTTCTGACCGGCTGCGAAGGCGGCTCCGCGGATCCCGACGTCGACATCCCACGCTACATCAACCTTTATCAAAGGGGCAAGCTGCAGCTCGACAGGCTGATCACGCACCGCATGTCGTTTGGGGACATCAACGCCGCTCTGGATAAAGTGCGCGCCGGCGACGTCGGCCGCTGCGTCTTATCGATGACGTGAGGTTTCCTAGCGCACGCCTGCGCAGAGAGCAAAGAGGTAGTGCGCCATCGGCGAGAAGCCCGTATGCACGACCTCGTCGTTCATCGAAAAAATAAATATACTTTTGAAACGTCGCGCTAAGGTTGAGCGCAACGTATCCGCGGATTTCAGGTTGATGTGCCCTTCGAGGCTGATGCGAGAAGCGTACGGCGTTGCGGTGACGTTCGGCGACCCGACGATGCAGGTACCGTCGGAATCGAGCACGTCGGCAAGATGGTCGACATAGTCGCGCTCGAGCGACTCGGGGATATGTTCGATGACGTCCAGAGAATAGGCCGCCTCATAACGGCCCGGCGGCGCTTCCTTGACAAAGTCGAGCAACGCATAGGTGCAATCCAGCTCTTCGCGCGCGGCATTCTTGCGCGCCCATTCGACGAAGACCGGATCGAAGTCGACGCCATGCACGGCCTCCACCGTCTGCCTTACGATACGCATCCCGAATCCGTCGCCGCAGCCGAATTCGATAGCGCTTTTCTTGCCCAGCAGCATCTTGGAAACGAACTTATATCGGGCCAAGAGGAAGACTAGCCTCCGCGGATCTTCGCGCCAGACCTGCCCTGACATCGGTCCCATCTCCGGCGCACCTCGCCGCATGAATTCGGCAATTTGAGTCTCGTATTGCGCTTCGCCCATGCTGCTCCTCAAGAAGGCGAGTTTTTGTGATCGGTCGAAAATCATTCTTCATGGTTGAGATGAATCTTTTACGAACCTGCGCCGCGCCGCCGGCGACGCTATGAGCACGACGGCCGGACTCGGTGAGCGCATCGATTTCACACAGACGCTTCATTCCTCGACGAAGCGCGACTACGTAGCGCGCGTCGTCCAGTTCGACAAGGCAGTCTGCGCTGAGGTAGCGTCGCGGTTCGGTCAGGAGTATTGGGACGGCGAGCGGCAGTACGGCTATGGCGGGTACCGATACGACGGGCGATGGCGCCCGATTGCCGAGCGAATGGCCGAACACTATGGGCTGAAGCCGGGCATGCGGATTCTCGACGTCGGTTGCGGCAAAGGGTTCCTGCTTTACGAGTTCACGCAGGTCGTTCCCGGGATCGAGGTTGCGGGAATCGACGTCTCCGCCTACGGGATCGAAGATGCCAAGCCGGAAGTCCGCGCCGCATTGAAGATCGGAGACGCGGCAACGCTGCCTTTTGACGACAAATCGTTCGATTTGGTGCTAACGCTTGGAACGCTGCACAATCTGCCGATCGAAAAGCTTTGGTCGGCGGTAAGCGAGATCGAGCGAGTCGGGCGCGGTGGGAAGTACATCATGGTCGAGTCATATCGCAACGAGCGTGAGAAAGCTAACTTGCTCTATTGGCAGTTGACGTGCAAGAGCTTCTATGCGACCGAAGATTGGGAGTGGCTTTACCGCAAGATCGGCTACGGCGGGGACTACGGCTTTATCTTTTTCGAGTAATATTGCCCGCGATACCTAATTTCAGGCAGTTATGCGAATCTTGGCGCCCTCGCTCGCGCCGATCCGACCAGCACGCATAGGAGCGCGACCGCGTCGCACCCGGCGACAATATAGATGACTTGCAACGCCGAGGAATGGAAAGCGAACATCAGCACGAGTTGCGCCGCCGCGACGATCGTTAGAGGGATGACGAAGAAGAATTGGTGCGTGCCCATCCTGTAATAGACCACCGTGTTCAATATTGCGAGTAGGGCGGCGGCGATGCCATACGGGAATACGAACGTCGAGCCCGCCGCAAACGCTTTGCCGGCGAGCGTCGTAATGATCAGCATCGGAAAGAAGTAATAGAGCGCGAGGCTCGCTCCGATCAGCAAGCCAAGTACGCCGAGGGCTTGCATAAGTATCGGGCGCGCGGCACGCCCCTCTTTCGCGAAGATAGCGGCTTTGGGCAATACGATGGCCGGCAAAAAATTCACTAGCATGAAGATCATTCTGCCGGAAAGCGCCGCCGCGCTGTAGAGGCCGGCCGATCGCGGATCGAAGAAGTGCTTTACGACGAGCACGTCGCTGAATCCGAGGCTTGAAACCAAAAGGGTAGCTAAGGTTACATTACCCGTCGTTTTCAAGAGGCGGCGGTAGTCGATCTTCAAGCGAGCCGGCTTTACTCCCCAAAAACGACGAAACAACACGCCGTAGGTGTAGAGTGCGGACAGAGCGAGACCGACTATCCAGGCGCCCAGAGCTCCGTTCAGGCCGAAACCGAATGCGGTCAACGCAATCGCCAGTGCGACCTTTATCGCCGCCTCGGAGCTGAGTGAAAAGGCAAACGCCCTAAAACTCTCGATGCCCTGTAACAACCCGCGCACCGGCAAGAAAAGATAAAATGCGAGGATGCTCGCCGCCAGGACGACCGGAAGCGCGTCGCCGATGTGCAAATAGGCTGCGACGCTCGGCGCAACGAGCAAACCCAAGCCGAGAACCGCAAGGGCAAGCGCTCCAAATAACTTCGCGCACCACTCAAGCAAAGCTCGCAGATGCGGAGCGTCTTCAAGCGAACGGAATTCGGCGGCGTATTTCACGACGACGGTCGCCAGTATGACCGCCGGCGTGGCGCAGACGATGATCGCGGAATTCAACGCGTTGAACGAACCGTATGCAACGACGCCTACCCTGCGGCTAACGAAAAAATGGAACGCAAAGTTGAGCACGTTTACGATGAATTGGGCGATAAAGACGACGGTGCCGCTCGCGAGGAGATCGACCTTACCAAAATGCCTGACCAGAGGGCTCTCGGAGACGGTCGCCGTCTCCGCTTCCGCGATGAGATCTTTCAGTTCTTAACGCCTCGCAGAATAAGGGAAGACGCCGCGCATGTCGTGACGCACGCCTTGCGTCGTTAAGCTAGACCAGTCCTTCAGCGCAACGAGAGTGTGTTTTGTTGGAAAGGGACGCAGAGGGGGATTACGAGTTTTCTCCTAGTAATCCGGCTTTGACGCGTTATGCTTATTACAAACTTCCGGCTCAAGTATCTACTGTACAGAATCGTATTGGCCGGCTATCAGTTGCTCGACACCGGGCGCCTGCACCCGGTACGGGAGCGCTCCGTTCGCGCGCTCGCCAAGAGCGTCGATTACATCGAGGAGCACATGACGGACGCCCTGGGCTTCGACACGCAAAAGGACGTCCTGGCGTATGCAATCTCGGAAACGAAGGTGAGCGGCCACTACTTGGAGTTTGGGGTCTTCACGGGCGGCACGATTCGTTACCTAGCGGGTCTGAAGCGTGACCAGATTTTCCATGGTTTTGATAGTTTCGAAGGCCTGCCCGAGCCGTGGGGCGGCTTCAGTCTCGGTCGCGGCGCTTTTTCGCAGGCGGGCCGCGTTCCGCGCGTTCCGCGCAATGTGACGTTGCACAAAGGTTGGTTCAACGCCACGTTGCCGAAGTGGCGCGAAGATTATAGCGGGCCAATTGCATTCGCTCACGTCGACTGTGACCTATATTCGTCGACGCGTTACATTCTCAGCGAGCTTGCAGATCGGTTGCAGGTCGGCACGGTGATCGTTTTTGACGAGTACTTCAATTATCCGAATTGGGAGCATCACGAATTCAAAGCTTGGCAGGAGTTCGTGGAGCAGCATCGAGTGCAATACGACTATCTGGCGTACGCTCGGCAGCAGGTCGCGGTTCGCATAAGGCACATTGAGCCGTAAAATGAACGACAGAGGACAGGCTTATTGGGATGCGGAGATCGCAATGACGACCTCCGCGGCCCAGATGCGGGGTGCCGCTTCGTCCGCGAGACTGTACGAGGGCTCGCGGCTCGATCTGACCTTCTTCGTGTCTTGTTACAACGAGGCCGAACATATTTGGGAGACGCTCGATACGATTTGCGCTGCCGCGAACACGGTCGGACTGAGTTTTGAGGTCGTCGTCATTGACGATGTTTCAACCGACAATTCGCGGGAGGTCGTTCGCGAGTATATCTCGTCCCATCCTGATGCCAATATCTTGCTTCGCGCGAACCGACGAAACAAGGGCTTAGCTCAGAATTATGTGGACGGCGCTTTCCTCGGGACGGGGAAGTACTACCGGCTCATCTGCGGTGACAATGCCGAGTCTACGGAAAGCGTCGTCGCAGTCCTGACGGCAATCGGCCAAGCCGATTGCATCGTGCCATATTACGTCACAAACGAGGGACGCAGCCTCGAACGCCGCCTACTCTCGAAAATCTATACGTTCGTCGTCAACGCGATCACCGGGAATCGCATCCCTTATTATAATGGATTAACGGTGCATCTTCGTCACAACGTAATGCGTTGGCACACGAACACGAAGGGCTTCGGTTTCCAGGCCGAAATTCTGTGCCTATTGCTGGATCTCGGTTTTACTTACAAGGAAGTTCCCATCGTCGCCAAAGAGAAGCGTGTTGGTAGATCCAACGCGCTTAACGTTCGTAACGTGCTCTCGGTTGCCCACACGATTATCGAGATCGCAAACCGCCGCATTTCGGCCTTTGTTTATTCGTTGCGTTGAGGGCGGCGAGCGCGTCCCGCGCGCCGGGCGGAGCCGCACCGTTCGGCCTCCCGGCAGGCCCGCTTCCGGTGAAGGCCGGTTTTCATCACGATGGCCTTCGGTCGGAATGATTTTCCACGGGGCGGGCCCAACACAGGCGCCATGAAGGGCCGGCGTATCGACTCTCGGGTCGAGTTGGAGTTCTTGCAGGCGACCGAAGCGGCGGCGATCGTCTCGGGGAGGCTGGTCGGGCGCGGCGACAAGAACGCCATCGACCAAGCGGCGGTCAACGCGATGCGCAGCGTCCTCAACGAAGTCGACATCGATGGCGTCGTCGTCATCGGCGAAGGCGAGAAGGACGAAGCGCCGATGCTCTATATCGGCGAGCACGTCGGAACCGGCGACGGCCCCGCGATGGACGTCGCGGTCGACCCGATCGACGGCACGACCCTCGCCTCGAAGGGCGGTCCGGGCGCGATCGCGGTGATCGCGGCGGCCGAGCGCGACTCGCTCTTTCACACGCACGTCGCCTACATGGACAAGGTTATCGTCGGCCCGGCCGGACGCGGGCTGATTTCGATAGAAGCTTCGGTCGAAGAGAACGTGCGTGCGCTCGCCAAAGCGATGGGCCGGCCGGTCACCGAAATTACGGTCGCGTTGCTCGAGCGCCCACGGAACGAAGAGAAGGTCAAGGAACTGCGTGCGATCGGCGCCCGCGTCCGGCTGTTCGGCGACGGCGACATCGCGCACGGGATCATCGCGGGGCTCGAAGAGCGCAGCCGCGTCGATATGCTGATGGGTATCGGCGGCGCGACGGAAGGCGTCGTCGCCGCGTGCGCGCTCAAGTGTTTGGGCGGCGACATGCAGGGCAAACTTTGGTTGCGTGAGGGTGAAGAAGAGGTCGCGCGTCTCGAAGGGATCGACCCGGGGAAGGTCTTGACCCTCGACGATCTTTGCCGATCGGATCTCGCGATGCTCGTTGCGACCGGCGTTACCGACGGTCAGTTCTTGGAAGGCGTCAGTTACGTGCGCGGGAGCGCCTATACGCAATCGATCATCATCTCGTCGTTGACCAACACCGTGCGCATGGTCGACGGCAAACACGACCTGCAGTCGTTCTCGAACCTCTTGTCGGCCAACGGCCTCGCCTCATCTACCCGCTCCAAGGAGCACGCGATTTCATGAGCAGTCAACTCGCAGACATCGCCAAAGCGATGGTTGCGCCGGGGAAAGGGATCCTGGCCGCGGATGAAAGCACCGGAACCGCCAACAAGCGTTTCGCACCGCTGGGCATTCCGCAGACGCCGGAGATGCGCCGCAAGTATCGCGAGATGCTCTTTACGACGCGGGGGTTCGGCGAGCACATCAGCGGCGTCATCCTTTACGACGAGACGATCCGGCAAAATGATTCGCGCGGAAAGCCGCTCGTCGAAGTCATCGCCGGCGCCGGATCGCTTCCCGGGATCAAGGTAGACGCGGGGACGGTCCCGCTCGCACTCGGTGGTCCGGATGAAAAGATCACCGAAGGGCTCGACGGTTTGGCCAAGCGCGTCGACGAGTACGTAAAGCTTGGTGCGAAGTTCGCGAAGTGGCGCGCGGTGATCGCGATCGACGACGGCATCCCGACGCACCGTTGCATTCATGCGAACGCGCATGCGCTCGCGCGCTATGCCGCGATCTGTCAGGCCGGCGGGCTCGTGCCGATCGTCGAGCCCGAAGTTCTCATGGACGGCGAGCATTCGAAACATTCGCTCGAACGAAGCTTCGCGGTGCACGAGTGGACGCTCAAGCACGTTTTCGAAGAATTGGCGAGTGCCGACGTGCGATTTGAATGGATGATTCTCAAGCCGAGCATGGTGATTCCCGGCCAAAAATCCGGGGAGAAGAAGAGTTCGCGCGAGATCGCCGAGGCGACGGTGACGGCATTGATGCGCTGGGTTCCGGCCGCCGTCGCCGGGATCGCCTTTCTTTCCGGCGGTCAGGCCGACGTCGAGGCGACGCTCAACCTCAACGAGATCAACCTCGTCGCCAGCGAGCGAAAGGCGCCGTGGTCCCTGACGTTCTCATACGGACGCGCCCTCCAGCACGCAGCAATCAGCACCTGGAAGGGCGAGGACGCGAACGTCGCGGCGGCCCAAGCCGCGTTCGCCCACCGAGCCAAAATGAACGGTCTGGCCGCCCTGGGGAGATACTCGCCGGACCTCGAGACGCAGCGGGAACTGGTCGGCGCAGGCCGGTAGCGGTCCTACCGGCGCTGGGTCGGATTGCCCGGTCGAGGGGCGTGGTTTTCGGGCGATTATTGCCGAGTATATTGGGGATGGTCCCCGGAGCCGACCTCGCCTCGGCCGCGACACCCCATGCCTGACCTCGCCGCCGCAATCCGCGATTTCGTCGACAGCGCGACGGTGCTGGAAGTCGTATTGGCCGGCGTCGGCATTTTGTCGTTGGTTACGGCCGCCATCGGATGGCTTGTCCGCATGAATCGACGCGACGACCGGCCGATTCGCGGGCGGGTGCAGCGAGGAGGCCGCCAATCGGGCGGGGCGCGCGGCGGGACCCAATGGAGCCCTGAGAACGGGATCGTCTTCCCGCCATCGGGCGACGATTTTCAGCACCGGCCGGTCGATCCTCGGGAACTCGACGGCGAGGATGACCGCGAGCGTCCGCTCACGTCGATCTTCGACGGCGTCGCCGACGCCGGGGGCGCAATGCGCGTCGCCGAGGCGGTTCGCGAACGCCCGCTCGAATTTTTGGCGGGTGCGGTCGTGACCGGCTTTGCCGCCGGCTTGATCATCCCGCTGTTGGCTAGCCAGAATCGTACGATGCAATTGCTCGAGCGCCTCGCAAAGCTCAACGAAGAGAACCGCTCGCAGGCGCAGCGTGAAGCCGAGCGATTTCGCCAAGCCCGAAACGGGTAAGAATCCCAGGCACTCGTTTTGTGGAGGTAGCATGGGCTTACTCAGTTGGATCGTCGTCGGTCTGATCGCCGGGGTTTTGGCCAAGTGGGCCGTGCCGGGTGAGGGACCCGGCGGCCTTATCGGCGACATCATCGTCGGGATCATCGGCGCCGTCATCGGCGGATGGGTCTTCGGCCTCTTCGGGCAAGCCGGCGCGACCGGCATCAACGTCTGGAGCATCATCGTCGCATTCGTCGGCGGCGTGATCTTGTTGATGATCATGCGCGCTTTCACGCGGCGTTCGGCAACCTGACGCCGGTCCCGACGCGGAGATAGGGCGGCCGACCTCTTCCGAACGGGGCGGAAGTCCTAAGGAAGCTCCAGGCAGGCGGCGCAAGGATTGGGAATTACATGCCTAGTTGGGCATCGTTCTCGCGCACTCTCTGGTCAGGAGACTTCCGGTATGAGTTCCAGGTTGGTCCGCACCGTTCTCGCAACGCTGTTGATCGCGTCGTTCGGCCTTACGAACGCGCATCCCGCGCGCGCCGATCAAGCGGCGTTTTCGCGAAACATCATCATCGGTGCGGCGCTCGCCGCTGTCGGCATCATCATTGGCAGCAACGTTGCGCACAAGCAGCAACTCGCTACGACGGTCGCCGGCTACACGTCTGACGGCGCGACCGTCTACGCCGACGGGCGAGTCGTGTATGGCAATGGTTCCAGTTATTACCCCGGCGACCACGGTCAGCAGATCGCGTGCCGAAACATGTCGTGCACGATCTACAACGGGAACTCGTCGGCGTACAACACCTACTACCAGTGGAACGGATCGACCTGGGGTCCAGCAGCGGCGCAACCGCAACCGCAGCCGCAGTACTATCCGCAATCGCAACCGCAGCCGCAGTACTATCCGCAATCGCAACCGCAGCCGCAGTACTATCCGCAATCGCAACCGCAGCCGCAGTACTATCCGCAATCGCAGGGTTACGGCGTTGAGGTTCAGGCGGGTTATAACGGGTACTCGGGCTACGGATATCCCGGTTATTACGGCGGCGGAGCGATGAACGCGTACGCGCAGGCGTACGACGCGTACTACCGAGCGTATCAGGCGTACTATCGCGCGTACTACGACTACTATAATCGCAATCGCGGTGCGTACGCCCCCGCCTACGGCGGTCACGATCCGTACATGCGCCACAGTGCGCCGCAAGGCTACTGCTGCGATCCGGCCTCGAATCCGTACGCCGGCGGCTATCCGGGCGCGCGTCAAGGCGGACACTAACGCACTCCTAACCGTGCTCGCTACCGCTCGGCGTCGCCGGGCGGTAGTGCTTTTTCGGCCGGCCGCGAAGATGGTCGCAGCGTGAGAAGGCTTTCGCTCGAGGTCGCGTTGTCGCTGATCGCCGCAGTCGGCGGAACGCTCGCCGCGCTCGGCGGCTTATGGATCGCTTACCATCAGATGGTGCGGGACGAGATCGAGCGGAGTCCGGCGGTCCATCTGTCGTGCCGGCCGGAGTTCCGGCTCGCTGAAATCGCGCAGAACATCAGCGCGCCCGAGGAGACGCTGCTTTTGACCGAGAGCGGCGGGCAGTGGGTCCATGTCGGCGGCACGCTCTCGGCCCGAAAGACGCGGAGCAGCGAACCTGCGGCGCCCGAACCGTTTGGCCGTTGCGAAGTGCGCAATTACGGGCGGCTCCCGGTGCTCAACATCCGGATCCCGCTCACGCTGCGCTTTGCCGGCGGGCGCTCGACGGTCGCAATCGTCGACATCCCCGGCCTCGCTCCCGACGCATCGTACGAATTCTCGATGCTCAACGGAACCTCGAAGAGCCTCACCTTTGCCTTCGACCCGACGATCACGGTGACGCGGGTCGATACGCGCTCGACCGGCAACGCGCCGCTCTTCAAAGACGAGCGGCTCGCCGAACTCGAGTCGCACCCCACCGGCGGCACGGTCGTCTCCGCGCCGCCGTCGACGACCCCGACGGTGCTGATGCAAAACTTCAAGATCGCACCGAAGGAATTGCGCGTTCGCGCCGGCCAGACGGTCGTCTTCGCCAATCACGACGACGAAGCGCATGCGATCGTCGCCGCCGACAAATCATTCGACTCGGGCGCGATCGATCCGCGTTCGAGTTGGCGGCACACCTTCGCGAAGGCCGGGCGGTTTGCGTTCCACTGCGACTACCACCCGTATATGCATGGAACGATCGTCGTCGAGTGACGGAGCTTCCCTCAGTTCGAGATCAGCGCGGGGTTCGAGAAGAGTAGGATTGGCCCCGGATCGAGGCGCCTGAAGTCGTCGTCGGCGGTCAGATGGACGCGCTGCTGAGAGAGTGTGACGCTCGGGACGTCGTCGCTCAAGAGCTGCTGAGCCTTGACGTAGTCGCTGCGCCGACGGGTGCGGCCGTACTGGTTCTTCGCGTCGGCCAGCAGGCGGTCGAAGTCGCGATTGCAGTAGCGCACGACGTTCTGGCCGTGCGGCGCCCATTGATCGCATGCGTAGAGCACGCTTAGGTCGGGATCGGGATTCCAATACCACGCGTAGAGGGCCAAATCGAATTTGCCCATTTGTAAGATCCCGACTCGATGCGCGAACAGTTGGTTGGCTTGAAAGCGGCGATACTCGAGTTGCACGCCGAGCTGCCGGAACGAAGTCGCGATCAAGGCTGCGGTCTGATCGCGGGTTACGTTGCCGGCCGTCGAGACGAGCGTGAGCTCGAGCGCCCAGCCGCCCCTGCGGCGCATCCCGTCGGTGCCGATTCTCCATCCGGCGGCATCGAGTAGTCGGGCGGCGACCGTGAGGTCGTAAGGATAACAGCGCGCGAGCGCGTCGTATGCCCAACTGAAGGTCGGAATCGGCGTGCATGCCGCGACGCCTTGTCCGTGATTGATCTTGGCGATGATCGCCGGAATGTCGATCGCGTGGGCGAGGGCGCGCCGGACTCGCGGGTCGGCAAGATCGGGGTTCTGCAGGTTGAAGTCGACGTGCTCGTACGCGGTCGAGTCGACGTCGAGCGTGCGCGTATTCGGAATGGCCTTCGCCTGCGCGTATTGCGTGTTCGGGAAGCGGCCGAAGGCATCGAGTTCGTGCGTCTGCAGTTGCGAAAGCGCGGTGTTGGCGTCGGGGACGATGCGGTAGACGATTCGGCGCAGCTTCGGACGGCCGCCCCACCAGCGATCGAAGGCGACCATATCGATCTCGCTCCCGCGCGTCCAGCGCACGTATTGAAAGGGGCCGAGACCGACGGGCTTGCTGTTGAAGGGGTTCCCGTTGATCGCTTGGCCGTCCAGCAGATGCTTCGGCAATATGCCCGATCCGATGCCCGGCGTCAGAAAGCGCGAAACGAGGCTCGAGTCCGGGTGCTTCAGATGAAGGACGACGGTGTAGGGATCGGGCGTGGCGACGCTCGCGATGTTGTCGTATGCCTCGGTGCTCGAAGCGTTGACCTTGGGGTCGAGGATCGTCTTGACGGAAAAGGCGACGTCCGCCGAAGTGAACGGCGCGCCGTCCTGCCACACGACCCCGCGCCGCAACTCGTAGGTGATCGTCAATCCATCCCGTGAGATCAGACCCTTGCTCTGCGTCGGCACGCGCAACGCGAGCGACGGGACCAGCTCGTCGCGGCGATCGTAGAGCAGCAGATAGCCTTGCGTGAGCGTGGAGAGGTCGGTGACGACGATTTGCGTCGTCAAGATCGGGTTGAGCGTGTCGACCTCCTGGCCTTCGGTGAAGCGCAAGACGCCGGGCTCGGTCCAGGTATGCCGGCCGCCCGACTTGGCGGCGAGCGTACAGCCGGTCAGCCCGAGCGCCCCGATCAGGAACGCCAACGTCGTTATCAGCAAAGGGCCGCCGACTCGCTGCATGCCCCTTGATTTCGCCCCTTTGGTTCACCGGTCCGGGGGGAACCGCCGCGGGAGGGATTACGTTCTCTCGGTAGCTATCCAGTCGTCGGACGGCCCCGGACGGCGAGCTTGCTAGAGTTGGCTTGACGTTCTCTATCGTTCCACCTTGCGCTGCTTCCGCTCCGAGGGAGACGCTCATCATCCCAACATTCTCGACCGAGGTAGAGGTCCGGCTGGCGCCGCATCGCGAGGCCTTTAACGCCACGCTGAACGGCTGGCTGGGCGACGGGACCTACGGCATCACGTATCCGGCCTTTCTGCTCGAGACGTTTCACTACGTCAAACACAGCTGCGCGTTGTTGGATCGCGCGCGAGACCGGCTGGGGCCGCAGGACGAAACCCTTCGAGCGTACCTTCAGCAGCATCGGGCCGAAGAGACCGGCCACGAGGCGTGGCTGCTCGACGACCTCGCGGTGCTCGGCTACGACCGTGCCGAGGCGGCGCGCTCTATGCCGTTGGCCGAGACCGTCGCGATGATCGGCAGCCAGTTGTACGTGATCGACTACCTCCACCCAGCCGGTTTGATCGGCTACGTCTACGTCATGGAATCGAGACCACCGACCGAGGCTCTCCTCACGTTTCTGCACGAGCAGTTCGGCGTACCGCGCGAAGCGATGACCTTCTTGGCGCGTCACGGCGAAGCCGATCTCGTACACCGCGAAGAGCTACGCGAGATCCTCGACACCTGCTTCACCGACCCCCACGCCCGGCGTGCCGCGATCTCGAGCGCGACCCTCGGGCTGTCCAGCGTCGTCCGATTGTTTGAACGGCTGCGCACGGGCGATTACCTCGATCCCTGTCCCCCCCTCAGCACCTCATCTTCTCGAAAGGAAACTCTGAATGTCTGAAATGATCTCACCCGACCCTGAAACCTCCGCCGAGGGCGGGGCCCCCGCCGATCGCCGAAATTTCCTCTCCAGATCCGCGATCATGATTGCGCTGTTGGCTCTGGCCGGCGGCGAGGGCGTCGCCGACGCGGCACAGGTGGACTTCAAAGGGCCGGTCACGCTCACGCAGTCCGAAGTCCCCAGTTTGAACATGGTGCTCAACAACGCGATCAAGGCCGGCAAGGTCGATTCCGCGAGCCCGTCCTTCTTGAAACTCAGCAAGGGAATCCAGGGCTCCCTCTTGTCGTTGACTTCGGCCGACCTCGGCACGCTGCGAGCGGCACAGGGCATCATCGCGGGTCACCTTCAACTTCCCAACGCCTCCGACAACTCCGGAAATATTGGGATGTAATGCCGACGTGAAGATCGCTGACATCGCCGGCGCGACGTTTCGGTTTCACCGAGCCGTCTACGTCGCGCTCACGGGGAAGTGCCCGATTCGCTGCCGGCACTGCTTCGTCGAGTCCGAGCCGTCTCGCGAGGATCAGGCCGATGTCGAGCACTTCACGAGGTGGATCGCAGGGGTGGCGGCGGCCCCCGGGCTGGAGATCGTGTTCTTCAGCGGCGGGGAGCCGTTCAGCCACCCCCTAGCGCTGCGGGCGGGCTTGCGCGCCTGCCGCGATCGAGGCGTCTATCCGATCGTTTGCACCAGCGGGTTCTTCGGAAAATCGGACGAGTCGACGCGGCGCTTGCTCGACTCGTTTCCGGAAATTCCGTGCCTGTGGATCAGCACCGACGTTTTCCACGAAGAGTTCGTCCCGCTCGCACATTTGCGCCGCGTCGTCGAGATCGCCCGCGAGCGCGACATCAAGGTTGGTTTTCAGATCGTCGACGACGACCCCGAGCACTCCGAGTTCATGCAGCGCTTCGGCGAAGTCATCGGCCACGACTTGGTCCCGCGCGACGACATCGTCATCGTGCCGCTCGTCAAGCACGGGCGCGCCGAGCGCGAGTTGACGCCGAACGAGGCGGCGGCGCTCCGCCCGTCCGGAGCGACCGGTTTCGATGCGGTCCCACCTACACTGTGCGCCTACCTGGGCACCCCGTGGCTGCGCGAGGACGGCGTCGTGAGCGCCTGTCCGAACCTCGGCGTCTTCCGGGCCGAGCAGCACCCGCTGCAGCTCGGCCGGCTCGACGACGAGGATTTTCCCGCGCTCTCCGCGCGGGCGGACGCCGACTTGTATTTGCAGACGCTGCGCATCTTCGGTCCGGCGGGGCTCGTCGAGCGTTTTCCCGTCGAGGAATGGGGTTGGGACCGGGCCGCCTTCAGCGGGTCGTCGATCTGCGATCTCTGTCACTCGCTGGCGAAGGTCCCCGGGTTGCCGGATAAGGTGCGCGCAGCCGCGCAACGCAACGGCGATCGGGAGAAACTCGATTTACTGCGCCTCGTCATGTACCAGGAAGATCGCGCGAAGGTGCCATCCTGAGCGAGCAGGATGCGAGCCTGCCGACGAATCCACGGACGGATGGAAATCGTCGGCTGAGCGAGCGATCCGCGAACGGACCGAGCGCACTTCTCGCGTACGTGCCGATCACCGACCCGACTGCGCCGTATCATAGCCTTATCTACCTCGCATCGTTCGCTCGGGAGAAAGGCTTCGATACGATCGAGGTGCGCGACACCAACATCGAAGCGCTGCATTATGCGGCCGATCCCTCGCGTTTGCGCAGCCTCTTGGCGCGCTGGCTAAAGCGCTTTGACGACCTCGCGAGCCGGCCCGTGCTGAGCGCGACCGAGCAGATCGAATATCTCCATCTCTTGCGCGCGCGGTTGCTTCGGCCGGAGTCGGCGCGCGATGCGATCGCGACCTTGCGCGATCCCGAGAAATTCTACGATTACGCGAGCTATCAGGACGCGGTGCGCACGATCCAACTCTGGGTGCAGAGCCTCTCGCTCGAGGCATTTCCCGGACAGTTCGGCGGCGGCTTCAATCTCGAGTCACTCATGTGCAACGTGGGCTCGATCGACGAGCTGCAGAACCCCGTGACGTTGGCGCGGATCGTCGGGCCGTTCCGCTCCTATTTCAGCGAGCGATTCTTGCCCTGGGTCGCCGAACGGCGCTTCGACGTCGTCGGTCTCAACGTCACCTATACGAGCCAGCTGCCGTATGCACTTTGGCTTGCACGCGAGGTTCGGCGCGTGCTCCCGGCGTGCTATATCGTATGCGGCGGAACCGAGATCAGCGACATCTGGAAGTACACGCTGCGGCGCGAGCGCCTCGGGGAATTGTTCGAAGGCGTCGACGCTTGCGTCGTCGGCGAGGGCGAAAGCGCGTTCGTCGAGCTGCTGGGAGAGCTGCGCGAGGGACGGCGTCCGACGAGCCTCGCCAACACCATCGTGTTTGCGAACGACCGGACGATGACGCCGCCGCCGCGCATCACCTACGAAAACCTCGATGCGATGCCGACGCCCGACTACGCGCTCCTCGAGGACCGCGGCTACTTTTCACCGACGCGCCTGGTCTACTACTCGCCGACGCGCGGTTGCTATTGGAACCGCTGTACCTTTTGCGATTACGGCTTGAACTTTGGAACGCCGACTTCGCCCTGGCGCCAGCGCAAGCTCGACACCGTAGTCGAAGACCTTCGCAAGATCTCCGCCCACGGGCGTTTCGTGTACCTCTCGGTCGACGTTCTCGCGCCGGCGACGATCGTCAAATTAGCGCGCTTGGTCGCCGACGAGGGGATCGACCTGCGCTGGGGCGCCGAAGTGCGGCTCGAACGTCATTTCGACGCAGGCGCGTGCCGCACGCTGCGGCAAAGCGGCTGCGTCGGAATCTCGGTCGGTTTCGAATCGGGCTGCCAACGCGTCCTCGACGCCATCGACAAAGGGACCAAGCTCGACGCCATCGCCGCGACGCTCGGCCATTTCCGCGATAACGACATCGCCGTCCAGATGATGGGCTTTACCGGGTTCCCGAGCGAGACCGCCGCCGAGGCGCTCGAGTCGGTCGCATTCCTCCAGCGGCACGGCGACAAGTGGACCGTCGCCGGTCTGGGTGAGTTCGTCCTGACGCCGGGCGCGATCGTGGCGATGCGCCCCGCTGATTTCGGAATCATGGAATGCGGACCGCTTGCCGGCGACGACATCGCTCGCATCCTCCGCTTTCGGGAGGCGACTCCGGTCTCCGACGACGAGCGCGAGATGATCGATGCATCGAAGCGAACGCTCGCGCGACGAAACTTCGATCGCCCATTCGCCGGCGGAATCGATGCGGCGCATTCCCTCTTTTACTACGACCGGTACGCCACGGCGTTCCCCGAAACGGTCATCGGATCGTTCGAGCGCGACCGCACGCGTGTCGCGGAGGAGCCGTTGACGCTCAATGGCCGGATCATCGACGACGTCGCCTTCGACCCGTGGCGCTGCACCGATGCGAACATCGTGCCGGAAATGCGCACGCGTATCGGACGCGAGGAGGGCCGCGCGCTCTCGGCGGCAGAGTTCGCGGCGCGCATCGATGCCGAGAAGCCGCCGGTTGCGCGCTTCGAACGGCCGATGACGTACTTCTTGCGCAACGATGGAACGAGCTTTCCGCTTTCGCGCGATCTACACGACGTGCTCGTCGCGATCGAACGCGGCGAGCGGCTCGAGGAGGCGGTCGCTCGAGCGTCGGAGCGGCCGGATGCCGATGCCGCATTCTTGTCGCTCGCGGCGACGCTCATCGCCGCCGGCGGCTTGGCCGTGACGACACCAGGCCGATCGGCGGCACTAACGAGCGTATGATCGCCGGCGAACTCACGGTCGGCCGCCGCGCCGCGGCGTGGCTCGTCGAACACGCCTCGTACTTGAGGCCGCGCGATGATCGTCGGCGCGAACCTCAGCTCGTCGCTCTCGCCGAACTCGGATTGTTCATCTTCTTGGCAAAGCGCGCGGGGCTGGATCCGTCGATCATCGACCGGTGCCGGGCGGCGCTGGCGGCAACCTACGATGAAGCGGCGTTCGACGATATGGTCCGCGAAGACCGGCGGCTGATCAGCACCTGGCTCATCGTTCTCATCGGCCTAGACGAACGCGCGCGCGCGAAATCGGGCGCACGCGAGATCGTGCTCGGCCCCAACGCATTTGCGACCGAGTTATATCCTCACCGCGTGCTCGAAGTGCTGTGGGCCGCCGAGAAGCTCGGTTGGCGTTCGGCGTTTGCTCCGCGTGCCGAGGACGTGTACGGCACGACGTTTCTTGCCCGCCCGCACGATCTCGCGACCGCGCTGCCGGCGGACGTCTACGCCGTCACGCATACGGTCGGCTACCTCACCGACTTTGGTGCGCGCGTGCTACTCGATGATCCGACCTTGCATCGTCGCGCCGAGGAAATCGTCGCACGGCTGCTCGAGCGCGCGTTCGAATGGGAGCACTACGATCTGGTCGCGGAGCTGCTGGCAACGCTGCGTTGGCTCGGGTCCACGCGCGACGATCTCCAGTCGGTCGCGTGGCAGCGTCTGGCCGCACAACAGCTTCCCTCGGGCGCGGTCGTGTCGTTCCCGGCCGGCCCGGAGTTTCTCGCCGAACTCGGCGCCAGCGACGCCGGCTCGATCTTCGCGCTCGTCTACCACCCGACGCTGGTCACAGCGCTGGCCGACCTCTAGCAGCGCTGACCGACCCCTAGCCGCTTGCAAATCGACTCGGGCGGGCGTATGCTGGGGCCTGATGCTGTCCATGTGGACAATGAAAGGGCCGGTATATTGTGACGTTTGACCAATGGATCGACGAAGTGAACATGAGGCTCAAGGCGCGCCTGGGCGACCAAGTCCGGACCGAGGAGCTCTCGTGGGACTCCGCGATGTGGGTCGGCCCTGCCGGGACCGCGGTCGCCTCGGTCGCCGACGACGAAGTGAATGCGAAGCTATGGCTCGACGGCGAGACTCGGCAAGAGTTCGCGTTCCGGGGCCCCCAGGCTCAGCCGGAGATCGTCAGCGAGACGATCGCTCGGCATCTTTCCCGCTGATCGTTTAGCCGTATCGAGCGTCCGGCAAGCCGGTCTCTGACCGCTTGTCGGATGCTACCTTCCGGCAGGTGCGCTAACGTCGTGAGCGATGAGTGCGCACGCACCCGCTTTTTGGCCGGCCGGTATCACCGAGCCGCTGAACGTCCTTTTTGGAGGGGGCGTGACGGCTAGCCGCCACGGCGAGACCGCGATCTGGCATTACGAGGGCCGCGCGGCGATCGTCGAGTTCGCTGCGGACCGCGCGATCGAGGCGACGTTCGTCGAACGCCCGTCGATCGATGCCGTCTCCTCGCTAAAATGTGCGGCAATCTACCGTCCCCCGTCGGGCTACGCACTTACGCCGGCCGGCTGCGCCCACATGGTCGACGATATGGTCGCTTTTTTCTCCGGCACGCGCGAGCCGCGGTTTCGTTTCGCTGCGATGAGCCCCATCGAGGCCGCCGGCTAACTCACTAGGAGAGGGTGGGATTTGAACCCACGAGACGCTATGAACGTCTAGCGGTTTTCAAGACCGCCGCATTAAACCGCTCTGCCACCTCTCCGTAAGGGTTTGCGGCGCATCACCGCTAGATTGGTGCCATCTAGGTGCCATTCTTGGTTCCACATCGCGAAGGGCCAGTCTTTGTGGAGGGCTCTCGCGCGTTCGTCCCAATCTATCTCGTGGAAGAAAAGCGCGAAAGCCCTCGGAATACTTAATGTTCCTCGGACTTTCGCGTGTAATATAATTGCGGGTGAAAGTCGCGCGCTGAGCGTCCGAACGGCGCGCGCGAGTCCGTGCGCTACGGCTCCTATCAGTGGAAGTCCATCTCGAGCGATCGGTCGCGGATGCGCTCCAGCTCCCGCCGCTCTCGCCTAATATCTCGCTCGATTGCATTTCGCGTTTTCTCGGGAAGGCCTCGGTATGCCGCCTGAACGGCATGGCCGATGCCCTTGAGGTCGCTTGTCGGCGAAACCGATTCGAGGCTTAAGACACCTGCGCGCTCCAGCACCTCCAGGCTGTCGGATATTTTTGGGAGCGTCCTTCGCAGCGTTTTATCGCCATTACGCATCTGGTCTTCGAGGTCGAGCGAGGCGTGAACGTACTCCCGGTACGGGCGCTCGAGCGCCTCGATGGTGCGCTGGATCTCCGGGACCCTGTCCTTCTCAAACTGCTCCTGTGCTGTCCCGAGAACCGCGTGACCGCGTTTCTCGCGGGTTTCGAGCATTCGCTGCTCTTCGGTCCTGGCGCCGCTTCGAGCGAGCGGATTCCAGGAGCGCTGGCGTTTCCGGAGTTCGATCAGGCGTCTTCGCTCGATGTCGGTGAAGTCGGTCTCGCGTGCGATCCTCGCGGTAAGGGCCTCGCGCTCTGCTGCAAGCACCTTCTCCAGCTTCGGTGGTGGAGCGACGATCTCAAGATACGCTCTCCGTTTCCTTGCCTCCTCACGAAAGTCGCTGGTCTCTTCACCGATCTGTGCGAGCCGCGTGCGGAGTTCAGCGATCGACATCGATCTCTGCGGTTGCAACAGAGTGTTTCGCTCGTGCGTCGGCGCTGCCGGCGGTTCGCTGCGCGACGGCGCCTGACGCGAGCCGACCGCGACCCCCAAAAGCTGCGACGCCACCCTTTCCGACGCGCGATCGCCGGCCGCCGCGCCTGCGAGAGCGAACTCTCGATACGACATCGGACGCTCGACCCGCCGCTCCGCCGCAAACACGACCTTGGTCGCCTCCCAGCGCGTCCGTGCCGTCGTCCACTCTTGCGCGCGACGTCGGTTGCTCGCGAAGTCGATCACCGAGTACGCTATTTGCCGCACGATACCACGCATCGTGACGCGAACGGCGGCGCGCAAGAGACGTCGGGCCTCCCACCGGCGTTGTGCTTCCAGACGACGTTGTGCGCTCTCGCGTTCCCATGCGACGTCGCGGCGGCTACGTGTCTGAGCCGATCGCGTGGCAAAGAACGCCTCTCGATAGTTCCGATACTGCGCGCGCAGCTTCGCGTGCTCGGCAATGCCTTCGGCGCGGCGCAGCGCCCACTGTGGATCGCGGGCGGCATCAGCGGGAGCGCTCCCACGTAACCTGCCGGGATTCCATCGCTGCTGCCTTTCGGGGTGCAGCGCGGCCTCATCTGACGCTGCGACGTCGCGCTCAGCCCGCGTCCCATCGATGCCTTCGCGCGCTTCCACGTGACCGCGCTCCTCGTGTCGCGGAAACGCTCCGAAACGTGCTTCCAATGCGCGCAGTTTGCAGCGGTCGGCGATGCGCGAGGCGCCACATCCCGGCGCGTTTCTATCATGTCCCTCGGCGAACGCGAGTCCTTGGATGCGCCCACCGCGCTCGACGAGCTTCACGACGACCCCATGCTCCGCCAGGCGACGACGCAGGTCGGACCAGTCCGCCGCACGATCGACGGCGTCGAGCACGTAGGGCCGCGCAACCTCCTGCCATGGGAGTTCTCCCTGGTCGTGCAGCCGCCGATACTCGCCGTCACCGAGCCGCCGCGCTGGAGCTGATGGCAGCTCGTGCAGCTGTGCGACCCGCTGGACGATGTCCCGGTTGTGGTGACCCACGACAATATCCCAGCCGCGCTCCGCAGCGATCTCGGCGCTGACGCGCTCGCGGATGATCCGCTCGTGCCACAGGTCGTTCGCGCGGCCACCGGGACCGATGCGGTTCGCGATGACGTGCGCGTGAAGATCGTCGGTATCGATGTGCGCTGCAAGCACGTACTGGTTCTCACCCATCCCGAGCGCTTTGAGGAGCCGCTCTGCATCGGAGACCATCTGAGCGCGCGTCGGGTGCTCGTTCTTAGCATAGGCAACGATCAGGTGATAGACAGGGTCCTTGCAGCGCCATGACAGTGCCGCAGTGGCCTCCATCTCGAGCCACGCCGTCTCGAGTGACGAGACGCCGCGCAGATGGACCCAGGCCGCCTTCTCTGGAGAGGTCGCGTAGTCGACGCCGTCCTGAAAGGATCTGCCCACGTCGGTGCGCTCGCGTCCATGGTGTTGGCGCGTGATGTAGCCGACCGCTGTCGCGAAGGTACGCGTGCCGCAGCGCGCCGGCACCGACTTGGTAATCATGCGAACAACACGCCGATCGCGTCCGGCAATTCCGGCACGAGTCGGGGACGAATCTGGCTGCGCAACGCGACGGCGTCGCCACGCGCAACCGATGATGACGTTTTCATGCTGACCCTTATCGAGCGATGATGTTGTCGGCTCCCGCGCTGTAGTACGTCGGTACTTTGCCACGCATTATTATGCGGGTGAAAGTCGGGAGCGATTCTTCACCACTATTATCTCGCGTCGTCGTGATCTCGTCAACAACATCGGCATACTTGATTTTGCTCGATCGTCAGTTATGATTGGAACAGGCACGAGTCGTCGTTCTTCGCCGGCCGTCACAGCATAACGTGAAGTTCTTTACGCAAGCCGGTGGTTGTGCGTACAAACGCCTGCGGCGTTGTCCGCCCAACCAGCGGCGAGGCAGCGGGGTCGCTGCGCTCAGCCCGTGGAGGGCGCTGCGATACGGCGCCGGCGGCGCTCCCCTACGCAGTTCCAACGTCCCGCCAATCAGTGCGGCAAGTTCAATCCTCGATCGGAACGACTATGCGCCGTGACAGCGGGTCCCGCTCTTCCCATATAGCAATGGCGTTGTGAGCGGCAAGGCAGATCGGCGCTTCCAGTTCGGAGTCGTAGCCCAGCGCCTTCACGCACGTTTCGACGTCCCGCCAAATCGCGGTGGCGTGCTGTGCCAAGTCCGCCCAGCCGGACCGGCGGTCGAGCGGAAACGAATGATCCTTGAGGAGTCGGCGGCCCTTTGGTACCGGGTGGCCGCCCATCTCGCAATGGACCCTGTATTCCGCGTCCTGAAAGCGCCGTTGGCTGCGCTGACGCATCGATGCCGGCGACCACCATTTCCGAAGACTCCGATCATCGGCCATGAGCCACTCCTCTGCCAAAGCGAGATCGCCGGCGAACAGGAACACGAGATACTGCGCTTCGATGAGCTGGCGGACGACGCCAGCGCCCGCGTACCACAGCTGCTGATCGAAGAGAAGCGCAGCGCCGGTCGCAGCCTCGGCCGCCATCTCGACGGTCAGCGCGACGCCCTCGGTTCGTCGTTCGCGCAGCACATGTGAGCCGACCCAGAGGAGCCGGCCGACGTGCGTCAGCGCCTCGGCCAAAGCGGTGCACGCAGCCGTTCTCGCCGAGTGCGCAGCCCGATCGGCGAGCGAGTCGTTCATAAAACGGAGCATCGATTCTTTGTCCACGGCTTCTGGCTTCGCGCTATCGTCGCTGCGCCCGCCTCACGGCTCTAGGTTTCGCGGTATTCGTATGTATCCCAAAGGAACGTGACGAGCGCGGACGACGCACCAGCGACGAGACGGGCGTGCCGTGGTTGCAATCCCTTGGACTTGGCGCTCTTACCGTGGCCGCTGCCGTAGAGCGTGCGCAGTTCGCCGATGTTGCCGACCACCGCGGCGAGACTGTGGAGCGTACGCTTCACGAGTTCCGATCCTTTGGTGGCGCTCGGAATATCGTTGGGAGCCATGTTGAGGACTTTGGTTGTCGCTTTTACCAGCTCGCTCAGGTCAGCGGTCTTCGCGTACATTTCACCCTTGGCATCGAGGATCGTTTTACAGACGCTTTCAATCAGTTCTTTTGCCGAGCCAATGGCAAGTGCTGGATCGACGTCTATCGAGGATTCGATACGGCGTATTTCGTCATGAATGCTCGCGTTGTCCACGGCGCCCAGCTTGCTCTTCATGTGCTGCATTCCCGAAGGGCCGCGTCGACGTATACGACCTCCTTCGTAAACGTAGCCGTCCTTTTCGAGCCAGGAGACGAGCCCACTAGAGGGCTGCACGTCCGAGTGCGTCGTGGTGGCGAGCACATTCTCGAAAACGCTGACGAGCTTCGCAGCATCGTCGGGCTTCGTCAAGTCCAGGGACGCGTAGTACAGCTCGATCTGTTGCCTTCGAGCACCGCTCTTGACCTCGGCGTTTGTAGTCTCTGCGAGAGGTATGCCGGCGGCCGAGAACTCATCGTCGATCTCGCGCAGGACCCATCCTGTCATGTACTCCCGGAACTGGATTAGTGTCTTACGGCTTATAAGCGGACGTGGCATGTACGTTACCCTCTCTCAGTGTCCGTCAATCCGCGAGCGCGCCCGATTGCCGCGCCGAGAGCGAGGCCCTGCTCGGACGCGCCGGACAGGAGGGGTGCCAGGAAGACTCGCCTACGCGGGGCCTTAGCTTTCGACATGCATATGTAGGCTGAGACCTCAGCCCGAATGGAACCTCCATATGCACGTCATCGTCGATAACCTCAGGACCGACCCGCGGGCGATCACTCCCGGCATTGTGGTAAGGACTGGCGATGCCGTACACTAATGGATCCTGGCGACCGCTAAACAACGGCGAGATCGAAGCCGCTGTGGTAAGGGTTCGTAGCCTTGTAGACGGTGCGACCCCTTCTCCTGAAGATTATACCAAAAACTTTCAGGTTGAGGTTGAGACGCTTCTAGCCGACAATCGCGGCTATACGCACCACGAGGTGCGAAGAATCGGTGATCACCTGCTTCTCGATCATTTTATGAATGACGCGCTATTTCGCTACTATCGCGCCTTTCATTACGCCGCCGATATAACGAGACCAAACGGCGGATTACGTTACCTAGAGGCGCCAGAGTGGGATCAGGCGATGCCAATGCTTTTGCGTGCGTTGACCTATTCCTCAACCGAAGAACAAACTATTGAGGCCGCGCGTCTATCCTTCGCCAGAATCGCCGCGCAAGCCGAAGCTGTAAAGCGCCTTCGCGCTCGCGGCTTCACAATTGGCTTGCACGCCTCCCTCATCCTGATCGATGAGAAGGAACTAGAACGGCTTTATAGCCTGGTCTTGAGCGAAGCTGCTGCACGCGGTGGCGCGTCCCTTTTCAACCATCTTAGGCTGGCCCTCGAATCGTTTTGGCGACCCGAGTTTCAGCGCTACGTGGTCAATATGCATATTCACGCGTCCCCACCAAAAAGCCAGCCCTCGTGGCCGCTAGGATATCTCTACAACGTCGCTGCAAAGATCGCAAGTCTTGGGACGGGTCCCGGAACTGCTACAATGGGTGATCTTGATTATCACCAAATCGCGGCCGATATCTGCGCAGTACACGCCGTCGAGCCCTATAACTGGGCTGAAGTAACCCTTCAATCCGGCAGTAACCTAATCGAGTTTCTTGGGGAACTCGGAAAGTTTCAGTTCGCCTTTATGCTGCCGCAAATCGATGAACGCGACATTGCGAGCACGCTGCGAGGAGCATTTGCTTGGATTGACGCAGGTGTGGAATCTCGTCTACGCTGGTCCCTTGATCAGGCGATACTGTTTTGCGAAACGCTGATCAGGTCTCTGCCTGCTCAAGGTGCCGTTTGCATCCCGAAAACAACGCTCAAGAAACTGCTTACTGGGATGTCACCTGAAACGCTTGAGTCTCTATGGTCGGTATTCGTTCACGCACCCACGACAGTTAACGTTCCTTTTGCCGATCCCGTGAAAGCTTCAGATGCGAATGCCTACTTCAAGCCGTTAATTGGCTTCGCGGACAAGGCTGTAGTCGGACTTCGATCAGTGAGCGCAGCCGGCTGGTACGAGGCTGTTGCGGACGCGCTTAGAGAGGCTGGCATTAGCGGAGTTGAGCAAAAGATTGGCGACGCTTTTGAGCCGTTCGTTCGCGACCGCCTAGCGGCGTACGGCACGGCTTATTTCGGAACGTTCTCCTCGCCCCACGGATCGGGCGATGTAGACGCGGCACTTGCTACAGATTCTACCATTCTGCTTTTTGAATTGAAAAAGAAGGCGCTCACTAGAAGTGCTCAATCTGGGGACATCGTTGGAGTCTTGCTCGACCTCATCAAGAGTGTCGTCAAAGCACAATCACAGCTAGCTAAGATCGAATATGTTCTTCAAATGGATGGCTCTCTAACGCTTGGCTCCAGTACCCTGGCCTTACAAGGCCGCTCAGTAAAGAGAATAACGTTGTCCTGGCACGACTACGGAGTTTTTCACGATCACGGATTCCTGCGGAATTTCTTGCAGAAGCTTGCTGGCTCTTCGATCTCTTCGACCGATCCAGCCAGAGGAACCGAGATTGCCCAAATCAACGCCCAGCTTCTGGAGTTAGCCGAGTGGGAGAATAAAGTCGCCTCGGCTGTTTCCGGAAGGCGAATAGCATACAACGCGTGCTTCTTCTACGCTATTGGCCATTTGTTGGCCATCACGCGTTCGTGCCGGACGGACAAGCAGCTAGCTCAGCACCTAACCTTTAACGAGCACATAAATAGCGTAGCGTTGGATTTCTACGTTGAGTACGGGCGCTGGGTGCGCGATTTTCTTCCGCACCTCAAAGAGTCAACGTAACATCGTCCCACGGAAGGGATAATGCCACGACCTGCACGCTGCTCCGATGAAGTGCCCTGAGAGGTCGAGCATTTCGAGCGAACGATTGGCGAGCAGGACGAAACGGTTGAGAAAGAGTTCGATATCGAGGCGCCGGCGTAAAACCGAAAGGACTCAGTAGGTCAGCAGTAGCCGATCAGACACACGTTCGTTGTGCAGACTGCGGCCTTTGGCCTGGAATCTCTTAAGCATTGAAGCTGGGCCGTGTATGAAAAGCTCCTGCTCGAAGAGGCCGCGCGGTACCGGAAGTTCAACCGTATACTTTCCCGACCGCTTCGTTCCATCGATACTGAGAGCGACGTAGACGCCCCTGCTTTTGCATGAAGCGATCTCTTCAAACAGTGCTTCGAGGCTAAATTCCTGCGCCCCGTAAAGAATGCGTTGTGTATCGTGATACGGCGGGTCGCAATAAACCAGATCGCCGGGCTCAGCCCGTCGCATCGTTTCGCGGAAATCGGCGAGCAGAAACATCGTTCCTTCTAGGCGCTGACTCCACTCGTCCACGCGCGCCGAGAACGACTCTGGCCTTATCGGATCGTGGATGCCGCAGGGCGTGGACATGTACCCGTCCATCTTACGGAACCGAACCACTCCGCCATAGCAGGCCCTGCAGAGAAACAGCAGATCGGCGGCGTTGGGAGACTTATTGTACCGAGCTTTGATCCGTTCGTATTGTTCGCGCCGCTCGCCGGAGCTAAACTCCAGCCAACGTTTCTTGTACCACCTTTTGAGCGAGTCCGGATCCATGACGAGCGTCTGCAGAATCTCTACAAGCGGCGCAAAGGTATCAGAGGCGACCGCCCTCGCCGGGTGCAGGGTGGCCAACACAGCGGCACTGCCGACAAACGGCTCGAAATAAGTCCCGAACTCGCGCGGGAACGATGACACGATCTCCCGAGCGTATCGTTGCTTGTTTCCGATCCATTTAAGGAGACCGCCGCGGAGCGGCGCAGGTCTATGCGCTGGCTCCGGGATCAGGGCGATTTGAGGGTTGTCAAGCACGGCCTTGTATCCCATATTCTGATTTTGGATTTTCCTTCATGCTGAGCTACAGTCCTGTGTGTGAGTGCCGTGAAGCGCCGACGGGCGTCTGTAACGATTGGCGAGATGCTGCAGCAGCTCCGCCTGAAAGCCGGCCTCCGGCAGATTGACCTTGCCAAGAAGATCGGAGAGCCTCAGTCGTACGTGAGCAAGTTCGAGTCCGGTGAGCGTCGGCTGGACTTGTACGAGCTTCGAATCATCTGCCGTGCCCTCGGGGTCGAGCTTACCGATTTCGTTGGTCGATTCGAGAAGCCACAGTGAAGCCTGATCCCCGATTTCTGAAGCAACCGAAGAGTTTTTGGGCGACGGTTCGACTTGTTAGCCAAATCGTCGGTTATACGAACCGGAAGACCAAGAAGAACCCGGATTCATCAGTAAGGGTACCCGCGTTGGCGGAAATTGCGATAGCGCTCCACTCGGTAGGGCTCAGCCCGGGACACGTGCTCAAGGAGCCGGAGATTGGGAACGAACTCGGCGACCTGCTCTGTGGGTATTTTCAGCACAGGGCGGATGTTCTGAACAATTTTGTCAGGCAGCATCTCATGACGAAACACGAAGCCGAATCAGAATTCAACAGATTGCGCAAAGAGTTGAAGTCGTCGCGCACGGTTGCGATGAACAAGCAGAAGGGTGCGAAGAAAAAGCCAGCCTACTTAACCGGGATCGTCGACATGCTGATTGACGCGAACCTGGAAGGACTCGCCTGTGATCATAGCCCCCGACAGCTGACAACCGTCACGAAGGATAACGTCCCTCTTCGAACCCTCGCTCGCTGGGTTGATGGAGCTTTTCCAAGCGCTGTAAATCCGATTGCGATCTGGGAGATAAAGGAATACTACCACACGACTACCTTCGGCAGCCGCATCGCCGACGGAGTGTACGAAACGCTGCTCGATGGCCTCGAACTCGAAGAGCTTCGGGAGCACGAGGGTATCGATGTGCTGCACTACCTGTTCGTCGATGCCTATAAGACCTGGTGGGATGACGGCCGCTCTTATTTGTGTCGGATGATCGACACTTTGCACATGGGATACGTCGACGAGATACTGTTCGGTCGCGAGGTCGTTAGTCGGTTACCCGTCCTGGTTCGCGAGTGGATAAAACGCGCGGAGAGCATGTGACCGCCCCTTGGCATGCCAACGGCGCGGGGTCGCCGTTCGGAAGATCGGCGTAATGCCTCGACGTTCCCGATTTGCTGTGCCCGCCGAGGAATGGCTTCGCGAGCACGCCGCCGGTAATGCCGTTTCGACTAGGCTGTTTTGGGAGGGCCTTTCGAAGACACGCCCCGATCTCACAAGCCCAACGCAGGATCGCAAAACTCCCAGGGCATCCGCGATGCGCGACCTTCGGAAGGATTCGGCCTTCGAGCTTGGGGGCGGAAAGATCCGACTCAGGTGACGGAATGGAGCCACGCGCCCGGCTCCTTACCCTGACCGACAGCGAAGCGCTCAAGGCTCAGCTGTACTAGCTATCGAGCCGATCGACGACACGGGTTGATCCATTACTCCACCCGTTGGCGCCGTTGCGGCACGGACTCATTACCATGCGCCGGTTTAGCGCTGTACGACATCAAAACCAACCCGCGTAACTTAGGTCAATATTTTTACAGGGACTCGGCGAAAACCGATAATTTGACCATATCGCCGGACGATGCAGTCCATGTACTGGAGCCCAGCGTACTTGGTACTCTCGCGCGCACTGTTGCCAATTTTCAAAACGTTTGTATGTCCGAGGTCGTTAACCGCTTCAGCCTCTCGCCCGCTGTTTCGCACAACCCATTCAATCTCAGCGTCTACCGGGAACTTTTCGCGGTTGCTGAGTGAAAACGTAATCGATCTCCCCTTTCTAACTCCTCCGATCTCGTCGACTCCGGATGCAACTACGTTGTGCGCGTTGTCGAAAATCTGAACGCCTACCGTCGGCGAGACGTGCGCGGGAAGTTGAGCCGCTTCTTTCAAGAGATTAGCCGGTTCAGTATCGGGTAGCGGGAAAAAGTGCTTAAACGCCTCAGACCACGTCAAGGCGGCAACGAAACGACTAGCGCACGACATGGCGCGCTTTGCGATTTCGTTGAGCCGCTCTGCCTGGCCGACAAAATCCTTGAAATCGCTCCGAAAGACGATTTAGATTCTCGCTCCGATCAACTGGATTAAGAACTCGGTCAGAAGCATTGACCCTCTTGATAAAAGCCTCGACGAAAGCGCCAAAGACTTCTTCCTCGTCACCTTTTGTAACCGCCTCGCTAAGCGCTAGGTAGACCTCGGTAGCGAGAATCGTCAACATTATCGAGGAAGGTTTCGCCTTTTCATTCTTGATGTACAGGAGTCCACACCATGCCTTCAAGTAGCAGATGAACCGCCTAATTTGAAAGCGCTCTGGAGCCTCCACTTTTTCGATGAACCAGACGTGCAGTGCTTTGGGGTCGCTATTTTCCCAGCCCTTACTTTGGGTCGCTAGCCAGCGGCTATCTTTCTTGACGACTATGTCATACGATGGTACGTCGAGATGAAAGTCCTTAACGAATGAGAGCCTTTCACAGCGCTGCTTGGATGGCATCAGTCCAGTTGCGTCGTGATCCGAACTGTCGTAGCGACCCAATGAAGCGCGGACAGCGGCCTTCAGTTCCGTTGCGGTCGCCTTGGAGCCCGGTTTAGGATCTTCATTCACTTCAATATAGAAACCCAAGTCAACGTCAAACTCCGCGCCCGTCACTACTGGCCTAATCAGCGTGCCGAACTTATACGATCCCTGAAGCCAGGTGCGCGCTTTTGCTCCGTGCGCTTTCCAGAAATCGCGGATCAGAAAATCAGCAACAGCCCTCCACTTATCTTGGAGAAACGCCTCTTGCTCCTCGTTAGGCCTTATTCGTGTATGAAGTGTCTCTCGAGCCGAATCGGATGAATAGAATAGTGTCGCTGCGTGTCCCACGGTTAGTTGGCATCTCCATAATAGAACTTAGGTGCGGGTGCTGTATAGTCGAGGAATTGCGCAACTTGTTTGGAGCCAAGTCGTTCCTGAACGGTCGCGTTGGCAAGACCGCGTATGTCTTTTATTGCTGCCTCACTCGCTACGTCCATTTTGAGGTACCTCTCCTGCTCGCGGGCTTGCGTGCAATCGAGCCGAACATAGTGGTCGCCTAGCAAGTGACTCATCACGAATTCGGCTACTTGCTGCTGCGAACCGAATATTGCAGAGAGAAGCCTTGAATCGAGCATCCACTGCGACGCTCCAAACTGTCGCCCAGTCTGCTGAGAAAGAGAATATCGCCCCGTCGTTGTTCCTATGCTGAGCATATATAGACTCTCCGGAGAGGCGTGCATGTAATAGGTTGCCTCGTGGTACGCAATCAGATCCGGAGAATTTGCATACAGTCCGCCGTCTACAAAAAGTTGATCTTCAAGTTCAGCGATAGCAAAGAGCGTTGGCGCCGAGGACGCAGCTAAGGCAATTTCGGCACTCGCTAGTTTCCAGTCATGCTCGTAACGAGGGTCATGAGGGGTCTTGAATACTTGCGGCTTACCCTTGGTCATGTTGAGAGCGGGCACGATTACGGCATGCTTTGCTTCAGCTAAGGTCTTGGTCCCCAGTGTTTCGGTGATGGCGATCTTTAGGTGCTCGGCCTTGTACTTTGGTTTGAGCGCGAACCTAAAGAGATCGCGGATGATCTCAAACCTGCCTTGCGGTGCTGGGCGACTCGAAAAGATCATCGGCCCATGGTGTTCGAGTGCGGCGACAATCTCTTGAGCCGGTACTTCGTGGGCTAACCCCAACGCTATGATTCCGCCGATTGACGTTCCGGCAATTAGATCGAAGCAGGACCCTATTGGGCGGCCGACGCGTTCTTCAAGTGCCGCTAAGATATGCGCAGAGTAGAGGCCGAGAAACCCGCCTCCGCTGAGTGAAAGTACGCGTAGGTCGGGACGATTTTCGTCCGACCCGTCAATCCCAGTCATTTCATATCCCCCTTCAAGAGGTTCTCGCCGTCATTCTAAGCCTCAGCGTGCCAACAGGTTGGCATAACGGCGGCACCAATGGAAGGGGACAGGGGCTAACCGCTAGAGTTTCTTACGCACCCACAGGCCAACATTGTATTGGCCGTCGCCTTTCCAGTGCTCGCGTTCGCGCCGAAAACCGAGTCGCTCTAGATTACGCTGTTCACCGGAATTCGTCATGCGAACTGTCGCAAATACATCGCCCGCCGCGCGTTTCAGCACTTCTTGGGTTAACCGACTCCCGAGCCCGCGCTTCTCGTGTTGCGGATGCGTTGCGGCATAGCCCAGTTCCGGCGTGTCGGGCCGTAGCGAATATTTGCTTTTCCCCGCGATCGATGCGTTGTAAGACGGTCGTACGCCTTTCAGGATGCAAACTGCCACGATCTCGTCGCGATGTCGCGCTGCTGCAATCACTTGCGCTTCTGGGAGATACTTATGTAATGACTTGGGACTTACGTGCCCGCGACTACTCACTAATGCTTCGATCGCTTCGAAGGCGAACGAGAACTCTGTGACTGTGCCGATTTCAAATCTGTAGCCCGGGAACGCTTCATCCTCGTACGTCGTCATGGGGTCTACTTCTCCAAGTGGCGGGTGCCCCAATCATCGAGGGTCGGAGGCCATGCGGCTGCGCAATATGGCCCGAACAGTTGAGCGTGCCAGGCAATCCCGCGACGAGGCCGCAGGCTGCTCTCTTCCAACATTCGGCCGATTTCGCGATAACTGGCACCGGCATCGTCCATGCGCTTCGCCACGGCGAGAGCGTCCTTTTCGGGGGCAACTGGCGGACAGGATTGCGCTAGTCCGCGGAAGCAGTCCCCGGTGACTCACGTTAGGAACGCTGGCGATGCTTCTGTCGATCCTCTAAGTCGGAAGCTGTTTCATACGAGACACCGCGGTGATTCGCGAAGTCGAGCTCTTGCGCCATCTGGGCGAAGATAGCTGTTACGATCGACGAATCAGCGGACCAAGAATTTTATCGATCCGGAGCGCCGCCTCCGATTGAAGCGACGGCGTTGCGTGGCTGTAGAGATCCATGGTGATCGCGATCGTCGAGTGACCGAGACGCTCTTGGACAATCTTCGGAGGGATCTCAAGCTCCAACATTTGAGTCGCCGCAGTATGCCGCAGGCTATGGAAACACGCGCCCACTATTCGTGCCTTCCGGCACAGCATTCGAAACGCGATCGTGATCTTTTCCGGCGGCCATGGACCTCCACTTGGCCCGGGAAACACGTAGTCGAAACTCGAGCGCACCGACTCAGGGTGTCGGCGAAGCAACTCAACCACGGTCGAGGGTAACGGCAGGACTCGGGACTTGCCGCTCTTTGGAGTCTTCTCACTGATGCCGGCCTTTGTCTCCACCAGCGCGCGCCGAATTGCGATTGTGCCGCGATCAAAATTGACATCAATCCATTTCAACCCCGCCAACTCGCCGCGCCGAGCTCCAGTTGCCAGGGCTAACACGATTAGGAGCCACAAAGGCGTCTGCTGAGCTACGCTCAGCAGCTTTGCGATCTCATCCTTCGACAAGAAACGAACCTCTGGGCGCGGCGCTTTCGGCCGATCCGCACGCTTAAAGATTGCAACGTTCTGGCCAACAAGATTTTCCTCAACCGCGGTACCAAGAACACGGTGGATGAGCCTATGATGGTGAACGACGGTTTGCGCGCTGAGAGTCTCACGCCATTGAGCGTAGGCCCCTCTTAGATGAGCCCCAGATAACTTTTGCAGTGGTATCGTGCCGAGCACGGGTTTTAGGTGAATATTCGCAATCGACTCAAAACGCTCGTGCGTCGTCCTTGCGTAGGTAGTTGGTGGACTCGCGAGCCAACGATCCAAATACTGTCCAAATGTCATACGCTCCGGCGCAACGAGCTGGCCGTGGGCGATCTGGTTCTGCCTGGCGAGTAAGGCCTTTCCGGCGTCGGTCTTATTGCCGACGAACGTAAAGCGATGGCGCCGCCTCTTTCCATCCGGTCCATTCGCGACTGGAATGAGCGCCGACCAAACATCGCGGCCATTTTTCGTGCCGCGCTTCCGAAGACGAGTGTCCACGATGATTTAGGTGCCCCCTCAAGGAGTCACCTAGCAAGTCACACCGAATCTTAGCTGCGAAAGGGCTCCTGGTGCCCTTTTGGTGCCATCCGCCTTCATTCGCTGGTGTCCACCCGCGTTCGCGATGGAGCCAGAAAGTTCGATGGATAAAGGCTTTTTGGACTAAGGTGGATTTACGCGGACGGTAGCGGACGGAGCGCGTCAGGGATTTCAAGACCGCCGCAATCAACCGCTCTGCCACCTCTCCGTGCATCGCAAACCCTTGTTAGATAAGGATTCTCCGCCACGTCGTATCCGGTCGACGAACTCCCGCGCGCCTTTTGGTCACCTTTTGGTCACCTAGCCCCTACGCGACGCCCCCGGCTGCCCCTGCTAGAGCGGACCGGAGCACCACGTCCATCTTACCGGCCGCTTCAGCCTGAAGCGATGGCGTGACGTGGCTGTAGAGATCCATCGTGATCGCGATGGTCGAATGTCCAAGCATCTCTTGCACGACTTTCGGGTGAACGCCCTGTGCGAGCAGCTGACTCGCACAGGTATGCCGCAACGTATGCAGCGAGGCGCGCCCGATGCCAGCACGCTTCACGAACCGCCGGAAGCCGTCGCTCGCTCCGTCCGGTGACCACGCTGTCCCGTCCGGTCCTGCGAAAATGTACCCCGGAACGATGCGGCCCCGCGCGACGCGATGCGCGCGTAGCGCCCGCCTGATTCTGGTTCAAAAGTCACGCACGCCACCACCGCCTTTAGAGTCCAGCGGCCGGACTTTATAAGCCAAAATTCCGTTTATCCGGCACACTTCAAAAAGAAAATCCTCAGGTTCGCCAATTTCATAACGGTAAAGTCTAAACCGACATTCCCAATGTGACAGAGATTTGCGAGGCGAGATTGCTCGGCGAGAGAAAACGCATCGAGCCTCGGCGTCACCTCGCTTGGGAACCAGGCGTGACCGCGCCCCGCGGCGTGGCTATGTTCGCGTTCCCACTCGCGGTTACGACGATGGTGCTCGGCGTTGGACTCGTCACGCCTGCGGCTGGCCTCGCGGCTCGCACGAGGGTCCTTGCCATCAGCTGATCGAAGCGGCGGCCCGCAAGCTGCCTAAGTCTGATAAACCGGGGTCAACTCGACTGCGAGGTTGCTGTGGCTAGTGGCGGGTTTGCTTGAAGATGAAGCACTCGAGCCCACAGACCAGTGGTACTGGCCTGTCCAACGATTGTGACGAGGACGGCGAGAAATACGATCGCTGTAATCAAGCTGGCGCCCGGTATCGACATCGATTCGAGCAGTCCGGCGAGCGCCGCCGGCACGACTCCGGTTTCGCGCACCCAGGCAGCAAAGAGAATTTCATTTGGGCGCCATCGGGCTTTTCTGTCGGGAAGGAGGCAAAGGGCTACCGTTAGCGGGCGCGCGACGAACAGGAAGACGAGCATCACGAGCAGACCGGGAGCCAGAATCTTTCCGACCACGTCGAGCGCGACGTGCGAACCCAAGATCACGAAGACCAGCATGCGCAGCACGAGGGCGTTTGTCGAGAGATAGAAGTCGTGCGCGTCTTCGCCGACCTGAACTAGGCCTAAACCGAAGCGCGATCGGTTCCCGACAACGATGCCTGCCGCGAACACTGCCATCAGGCCGCTGGCGCCGATCGCCTGCGCGATGGAATAGCTCGCGAGGATGACGAGCAGCGAGGCAATGGCGGGATGGTACGTTCCCCTGAACAGCGCCCCCAACCGAGATTCATGCGAAACGAGCGCCATGATGACGAAACCGACAACGACACCGATGCCCAGCCCGCCCAAAACCATCAGTGCGAATCGCAGTCCAACCTGAAGCGGCGCTACGTGTCCCGTCGTCACCAAGCCGGCCAGCAGCAGCGTGAGCACCGCGCCTGTGGCATCGTTGAAAGCGGACTCCGCCACGAGCAGGTGAGAGAGTCTCTGCGGAACGCGGATACGATCCAGGAGAGGAATGATTGCAGCCGGGTCGGTTGACGCGATGACCGCTCCCGCCAAGGCGGCTTGCATCAGCGGCATGCCGAGCAACATGAAGATCGCCACGGTCATAACGCCGGCCGTTACGAGGACGCCCACCGTGGCAAGAAGGGTCGTGCTGACCCAGATCTTGCGCATGATCTTGAGTTCCAGCGAGCGCCCGCCCTCGTAGACGAGCACGATCATTCCGAACGTGAGAACCGCCGACGAAATGATCCCCGTGGGTGGAAAGCTGATGACATGGAGAATCTGCGGCCCGAGAGCGATTCCCACGAGCAGGAACAACGCGATATCGGGAACCCGGATGACTCGCGAAAACCATTCGACGATGAATCCCGCAGCAATCGCGATGAAGAGTTGCAGGAACAGGGTGTCGACCGGGTTGAGCACGGTCAGGGTATCGCGCGGTGCAACAGTAGCGTTGGTAAGAACGTCACTAAGCGCGGTGAAAGCGCCATGATGACCACGACCACCATCGCCGAGATGATGAACGGAATCAAGGCGCGCGAAATTGATTCTAATGACTCCTTCGCAATACCGACGACCGCAAACAAGTTTGTTCCGACGGGGGGTGTGAACAGCCCGATCATGAGTGCGACGATCGCGACGAGCGCCATGTGCAGCTGATTGATGCCGGCAGCCGCCGCGGTCCCGGCAAGAATTGGCGCCAGAATGATGACGAGCGAGGTCGCCTCGACCAAACAACCGAGAATGAAAAGCACGACGATCAAAATCAGCATGATCGCTTCGTGATTGCCGCCCGAGAGCGTGAGCAAGAGGTGACCGACGGCTTCCGGAGCACGATACAGCGCTAGAAAGAACGAAAACGGTCCGGCGGCCGCGATGATGAATCCAACCAAGCCGGTGAAGAGCACGGTATGGTGCAGGGCTGTGCGGAACCCTTGCAACGTCAGCGTGCGCGTCACGAGGCCGTACCCAAGGGCGTACACCACGGCGAGCGTCGCGGATTCGGTCACGGTGACGACGCCGCCGACGACTCCGTACAGGATGATGACCGGGATCACCGCCGCAGGCAGAAATCTTCCGATGATTCGCAGGGAATGGCCGGCGAGTTGCGGCCCTTGAGCGGCGACCGGCCCCAGGATCCGAGAGCCGACGAGCATGACGACGATCAGAAACGAGATCGCGATCATGACGCCCGGTACGATCCCGCCGACGAAGAGCGCGGCTACGGATACCGTCGGTACGATGCTTGCGTAGATCACCATCGGGATCGAGGGTGGAATGATCGGTCCGAGGCTACCTCCGGAGGCTACGACGGCTGCCGCAAATCGCGGAGGGTAACCGTTGCGTATCATGATCGGGATCATGAGCGTCGCGATCGCCACCGTGTCGGCCAAGCCCGAGCCCGTCAGGCCGCCGAAGAACATACACGCGAGCACAGTGGCCAATCCGATCCCGGTTCTCCACCGCCCCACGAGCAGCAGGGCGAAGTTGCTGAGCGCGGACGTCAGCCCCGTCGCGCTCATCAATTCGCCGGCGAAAATGAACGCCGGGATCGCCACGAGCGTGAACAGCGAGACCTGCTGCACCATCTTTTGTACGACCAAGTCGAACGGAATCGCTCCGGTGATCATGATCAAGGCGGTCGTCGCAAGAAGCATCGCGATCGCGATCTCCCACGAGAAGCACAATGCCAGCAAGAACACGATGGTCAGGAGCACTAATTCCACGATGCGTCTCCCACGTGCTTAGACCACGTTCTCGGTGGGCTCTGCGGGTTTTTGCCCGGCCATGCGCCACGTCCAGCGGCCGTGCCGGACCCAGCCCGCAAGCACCATGACCAGTCCCACCGGGACCGCGGACCAACTCCACGCCGAGGAGATTTCGATCGTCGTGAACGTGTTGTTTCGGAAGCCGTACGTTACGAGAATCGAATTCGCCAGCAACGCGACGAGCAGCGCCGCGCCCACGTACGTTACCACGATCAACAACACGCGCCGGACGTTGGCCGGCACGCTGTTGGCGACCAGCATCACGCGAATGTGCGCGTTTTCGGCCGAAGCCACGCCGGCGCCGAGGAAGATCAGCCAGAGGAAGAGCGTGATCGCGACTTCATTGCTCCACACGAGCGAGTGCTGCAACTGGCGCGAAACGATCCCGGCGAAGATGACGACCAGCAGGGCGAGGGCCACCGCGGAGGCCGCGATGGTATACGCTCGCACCAGCTGGTCGTACAGCCGCTTCATCGATATGGCTACTTCTTTTGCAGCGCCAAGACCTCATCGATCGTGGCCTTCGGCACCGAATTCTTGACCGTAGGCGTGTCCCATAACGCCAAGCCCACCTTGCGCCACTGAGCCGCTTCGGCGGCCGTCGGCGTGTAGATTTGGACGCCTTTGGCCTTGATGGCCGCGATCGCTTTCGCGCCGAGCTCGCGGTTGTACTGATACGCCTTGTTCTCGAAATACTTCATCGCATCGGCGAACGCGCGCTTCTGCGGCGCATCCATCCGATTGTACGCATCGTCCGAGATGATGAGCACCCGGTACACGGCCTCGGCGTTGATCTCGGTGCCGTACTTGACGACTTCGTCGTGTTTGAGCAGGTTGAGCCAGACCGGCTGCAGATGTTCTGCGTCTACGACGCCCTGCTGCAGCGCGCTATAAATCTCGGCAACGTCCACCGGCGTCGGTGCCGCGCCTATGCTTTCCCAGAATCCGTTCTCGATTGGGGTTGCGGTCGTGCGGATCTTGAGGCCGCGAACGTCTGCTGGGACTTTGACCTGCCGTTTGCCGTTCCATAGGATGCGGTAGCCGCCGCCGCTGGGCGTGAAGGCGACCGCCCGGACCTTGAGTTTTGCGAGAAGCTCTTTGCGCACGGCGTCGCCGACCGAGCCGTTCCAAACCGATCGCCCGTTATCCATCGTTTGCCAGATGTACGGAAGATCGGAGAAGAGCATTGAGCTCGTCATCTTCGTCATGTTGCACGTGCACGCGATCCCCATGTCGGCCGTTCCGCTTTGAACCGCTTCCATTCCGGGAATCTCGCCGAAGAGCGACGAGCTGAAATAGTTGCTGAGCACGACCGTTCCGTCGGTGTTCTTGGCAAGGTAGTCTGCGGTGTCTTTGAGGGCGAGGCTGTCCTCCATTCCGGGAGGGGCCGCCGAGGTCAGGCGAAGCGTGACCTTTTTTGAATTCGCAAATTCGCCGGCCGCCGGGACCGCAGAGCTATGCGAAGAGAGGAAGCCGAGGAGACCGAGGATGCTGGCTAAGACAAGAAACCGTTGGTTAAAGCGCATTGAGGTGATCCTCCTAGTTCACGAGTGCGACTCGAGGGTTACAATTGTAGTCTGCTCTGCGGGTCGTGCCCGCTGTAAAGGCTCGCTGGTTCCAGCTGCCGGACGCGTTCGATCGCCGCGATGGCTTGACGGACGTCGATATGGATGCCGTTTGGGATGTTGTCGGTGTAATTACGGTTGAGCGGAATTGCGTCGCCGCAAATCACGGCCGTTCCCTCGCGTGTGCGCGCGACCACGACTTGCGATCCGGGCGTGTGGCCGCCGACGAGGAGTGCCTCGAGGCCTTCGGCGATCGGTTCGTCCCCTGCCAGCAACCGGAAGCGCCCGCGATCGACCAAGGTGTGGAACTTGTCGACGTCTTCGCTGTAGAAGCGGCCGATGCTGGGATTCGATCGAAGGGGCTCGCGCAGCGCGTCGAGTTCGGCCCGTTGCGCGACGAACGTCGCCCGCGGAAACCGAACGGCGTTCGACGCGTGATCCCAATGCAAGTGCGTGAGCGCTACGATTTCGATTTCGCGCAGGTCGATCGCAACCGAACGCAGTGCTTCCTCGACGTCCCGAGCGTCGAAGACGCCGCGCTGCTTGGCTTCGTCAAGGGGGATTCCGCTGTCGACCAAGATCGTCTGCCGACCGTTGCGTATGACCCAAAGCCTATAACAGATTCTAGTTGGTTGGCCGGCGCCGGTCAGATACAAGAGCAATGACGCGTCGGCTTCACGCCAACCGACTTCGACCGGGATGACCTCGTAGTCGGTCACAGACCGAGCAGCCGCGCGGGATTATCCCACAGCACCTTGTCGAGCGTCCCGGGCGTCCAATTGAAGGTTCGCACGTCGCGCAGGGCGTCGGCGTGACCCCGGCTCGGATACGCCGTCCCCCAAAGCGTACGATCGCGAAGAAACAGATTGGCCGCGTCCACGTAGGTTTGGGCGCACGGCATATATGCGGTGGAAATATAGACGTCAGGCGAAACGTAGATGTTCGGTGATGCGAGTGCGATCGCGACCATCTCGTCGGCGCGCGGCCACGCAGCGTGCGAGACGATGATCGTGAGCTGCGGATAGCGGAACGCAACTCGCTGGACGGGGATCGGGCTGCACCAGGACAGATCGTGTCCGGCCAGCGCACTGAGAAGCCCGCTGAGCGAAATCGAGACCGGAAGCCCCAACTCGCCGGCCGTTTCGTAGATCGGCGTCAGCGCCGCGTCGTCGGCGAGGCGCGGCGTCTTTGCCGAGCCCGGCTCGATCGAGATTCCTTTGATGCCGCGCTGGCCCGCAAGCTCGCGCACCTCTCGCAGCGACGCATCGATGTTTTCGAGATCGACGCCCAGGAAGCCGACGAAACGATTCGGCCAGCGCGCGAGCGCATCGACGATGGATTTGTTGTCGAAATTGCCGAGGTCGCTGAAGGCGGCTCGCCCCATGATGACGCCGTAGCGCACGCCGGCGCTGTCCATCTCCGAGAGGAGTTCGTCCATCGATTCGAGCCACGCCGAGCGAGCGCCGAGAAACCCGGGACCTTGCCGCGCGTACCACATCGCGGTCTTGAAGGCCGCGCTTCCGGTCCACTGCGGCAGCGGCGGCCGCAGGCGCATGTCGATGGCTTGGACGCTCATTCCATCCCCCTCCATCCGGAACGTTCGATTCGGCCGAGCGCGCAGAGGACGCTCGAACGGCTGAGCGCCGCGGCGAGGCCTGCATCGCGGTCGTAATACGCGCGCATCAAGCGCTCGCGGTCGGCGCGCGACTCGTGCATCCCGCCGGGCAACGTGATGCTGTAATGGCGCATCTGCAGCACGCGCAGCCCGAGCGAATCGATAATCCGCTGGAGTTGCGCGTTGCGGCAAAGCCGAGCTTCAGTGTCGCGGAAGGCGACGTTCGCACGGAAGAATGCTTCGACGTCCATGGCCGCTTCCGCCGCCGCGAGATCATCGTAGCAGCGGCCGAGCAACCCGAGGTCCTCATCGGTGGCGTTCGCGACGACCAGTTCTGCGACCAGCGCGTAGAGCGCGGCGCGAACGCGATAGAGTTCGCGCGCCTCGGCCCGCGTCCAGCGTTTGACTCGCGGACGCCGGCGCGACTCGATCTCGACGAGGCCTTCCTTCTCAAGGATCAGCAAAGCTTCGCGTACGGGGGTGCGGCTTGTCTTGAAGCGACGCGCCAGCTCGACCGAGTTGAGGTCGAAGCCGGCGGGCAAGCGGCCCTCGACGATTTCGGAGGCGATGCGGGCGGCGATGTTGCCCACGAGCGACTCCGGCCAGGGCGCGTTCAAAAATGTGGACCCGACGCTCGGCCCCTGGATGTCGACAGCTGTTTGATGGCCGCTGGACATTCCGCTTAAAACCCCGTATATTCGGGGCCAGGCTTCCCGGATAGTGTCGACACTCCTGCCGGAAAAGTAGGGATGGGGATGGGGTCTTTCGAGGCGGTTCGCACAGCGTTGGTCGTGATCGACATGCAGCAAGGGCTCTTTGCGGCGGCGGGCGGCGACTCGTTCGTTGCGGAGCGCACTGGCACAATCGTGGCAAACACAAAGCGCCTCGCCGAAGCGATTCGTACCGCGGGCGGGACGGTCGTGATGGTGAAGGTGGCGCGACCGAAGATCGGCGGGAAGCCGGCCGTAGCCGACGATCCGATTGCAATCGGCTCTCCCGGCGCGGAGTTCGTCACCGAGTTGGCGCCGTTGCCGGGCGATCTCGTGGTCGAGAAGTTCCGCGTGAGCGCTTTTTACGAAACGCGTCTCGATGCGTTGCTGCGATCGGCCGGGATTCGATCGCTCATCGTGACGGGAATCTTCACGAACGTCGGCGTCGAGAGCACGGTCCGCGACGCCTGGGACCGCTTCTACGAAGTGACCGTCGTCGAAGACGCCTGCGCGACGCCGAAAAAACCCGGTCACGAAGCGGCGATCGCCCTGTCGCTGCCGCGCTTTGCGACCATCGCTTCGACCGACGATCTCGTGAAAAAGATACGCGATGCCGGCTGAGATGGAAATCGGATTCATCGGCCTCGGCGCGATGGGAATGCCGATGGCGCGCAACCTCGCCCTCAAGCTCGAGGTTCGTCCCCGCGTCTACGACGCGAACCCGCAGGCGCTAGAAGCGGCCTCGGATTGGGCGACGATCTGCGGCTCGCCCAAAGAGGTTGCGGAACGCGGCGGCGTCATCATGTCGATGTTGCCGGCGGACCGTCACGTTCGCGAAGTTGCGCTTGGCCCCGACGGCGTCATCGCCGCGCAAGCCCAGGACGCGCTCTACGCCGATTTCAGCACGATCAGTCCCGACACGATCCAAGAGGTCGGCGCGCGATTGGCGGAGCGCGGCATCAAGACCGTCGGCGGTGCCGTCACCCTTGGCGTTCCCGCGGCACAAAAGGGTACGCTCACGGTTTACGTCGACGGCGACGAGGCCGACGTCGCCGCGGGCCGGCCCGCGTTTTCGGCGTTTGCGGAGACGATTCTCCACATGGGCAAGCTCGGAAACGCAAAGCTGATCAAACTGATGAACAACTACCTTGCCGCGCTCAACGTCGCCTTGACCGGCGAGGCGCTCGCCATCGGTACGAAAGCCGGAATCGACGTCGCCACGCTCGTGAAGATCCTCGAGCAGGGTTCCGCCGACAGCTTCATCCTGCGCAATCACTACGAGAAATTCTACCTCAAGGACGACATCGGTCCCGGCAAGTTCGGCACCGATTACATGATCAAGGACGTGAACATCCTGCTCGATTATTGCCGGCGCGCGCACAAGCCGCTCATGCTCGGGGGCGTTGCGCTGTCGTTATATCGGGCGGTTTCCGCCGCGGGATACGGCAAGCATTATTACCCCGTGATTCTCAAGTGGCTCCAGGAGACGACGGAGGTTCGTGGATGAAGGTCGGTGTGATCGGCGTCGGCGGTATGGGGGCGCCGATGGCCGTGAACCTTGCGCGGGCCGGGCACGACGTGTTCGCCTACGACAACAGCGCGGAACGCCGCCGCAATCCCGAGCTCGAATGCACGACCGTCTGTTCCGACGTCGGGTCCGTCGCCCGTTCCGCGGAGCTCGTTCTCACGATGACGCCCGACGACGCGGCGCTCTTGGACGTTGCGAACAACGTGGCGGCCGAACCGGCGGATGGCCGCGCGGTCGCGATCTTCGTCGACATCAGCAGCACCTCGCTCGAGGCGACCCGAAGCGCCGATGCGATCTTGTCTGCGGCGAAGATCGCGTTCCTCGATGCCGCCGTCTACGGCCTCGGGGTTAAGGGCGCACGAGAAGGCCGTTCTCCAATCGTCATCAGCGGACCGCGAGCGGCATACGATCGGATCGCAGCGGTGATCGCACCGCTCGGCACGATCGATTACCTGGGCGAGCTCGGCCGCGCAAAGGTTTTGAAGATTCTCAACAATTTGCTCGTCGGCGCATTCTGCGTAGCGGCCGGAGAGATCGTCAGCATCGGGATCGCCGCGGGGTTGCCGCTCGAGAAAATCGTCGAAAGCCTGAGCGAGGGTTCGGGTTCGAGCTACATCTTGAAACAGTACTACACGTCCTATCTGCGCTCGGGTTCCTTCGGATTGGGACTGATCCCGATCACCTACATGATCAAGGATCTCACGCTTGCCTGTCAGCTCGCGCAGGAGGTCGGCTCGGCCGCAACGCTGACCGAGTTGTCGCGGCAGATTTATCAAGCCGCGGAAAACACGGTCGGCGATCTGCCGTTTCCCGAAGTCTTCGCTTTCTACAATCGGGTCAATGGCGTGGCGCTGAGCGGAGAATCGTCGTGAAGGACGGAGCAAAACCCGCGCGCGTCGAGAGAGACGGCAAAGCTCGCCGCGCGACCTATGACGAGATCGAGGTCGGCGCCTCGCTTGGCGAGATGGACTGGGTCGTCACCGAGGAGATGATCGAGCAGCAGTGCCGCATGGACTTGGATTACGACGAGTTCTACAGTCTGGATTCGCCGTGGGGAGGGAGGATCGCACCGCCCCAGATTCAGTACCGCCCGCCGCGCTGGCTGCTGTCGCGGGCGTACAACGTGCGCGGCCTCTTTTATCGATGGAAAATGGAAAACGTTCGGCCCATCAGGTTGAATGAAAACTTGCGCGTTCGCGCCTCGATCGTCGACAAGTACGTACGAAACGATCGGGAGTTCATCGTGTTGGCGGCCGAAGCGACCGATGCGCAGGGCCGGGTCGTCTTTCGGACCGAGCGCACGCACGTGCTCGACAAACTCGGGTTGGACTATGCCTCGCTGTGCGCCGTAAAACCGGATATCATCATGGCGTCCTTGTCCGCTTTCGGTCAGGAGGGCCCGCAGAGTCAGTACGTCGGTTACGGGCCGTCGCTCGATGCATGGTCGGGCCTTTGCAGCCTCAATTGCTATCCGGACGGTCCGCCGCAGGCGTTGGGCGGAATGTTTCCCGACACGGCGTCGGCGCTCTATGCCTGCTTTGCGATTTTGGCGGCGTTGCGCGAGCGCGATGCGACGCGCCGCGGATGCCACATCGATCTCTCCGAACTCGAAACCGCGGCGCTGCTGCTCGCCGACGTGCTGGTGCGGTTTCCAAGCGAATCCGTTCCGCAGGACTGGATTGGGAACGCCGATCCGTACGTCGTTCCGCTCGGCGCTTATCCGTGCGCCGGCGAAGATCGGTGGGTGGTCGTCGCCGTAGAAGATGAATCGGCGTGGGCCGGACTGTGCGCGGTTCTGGGTCGCCCGCAATGGGCCGAGGACGCCGCGTTTGCGACGCCCGCGTTACGCAAGCAAAACCTCGCCCCGATCGAAGACGCGCTGAGGAGCTGGACTCGTTCGCGATCCGCGGAGTCGGCCTTCAAGGAACTGCAAGAACATGGCGTTCCGTCGGGCCAAGCCTTGAACGTCGCCGAGCTGCTGGCGGACGAACAGCTATCCGACCGCCGGTTCTTCCGCACGGTGGCGCATCCCGAAACCGGCGAGCAAACGATCTACGCGCCCATTTGGCGGTTCGACGGCGTCGTAGGCGACCTCCGACCTGCGCCCTTGCTAGGGCAAGATTCCGAAAACGTGAGGGAAATATGCGACGTGAAATGAACGGCGGCGAGGCGATCGTCGCTTCGCTGAAAGAGGCCGGAATAACGACGACCCTGGGGATCGTCGGCTCCAGCATCATCGAGGTTTTCGACCTTCTCCCGAAAGCCGGGCTGCGTTACATCGGCGTTCGTCACGAACAGGTCGCGGGCCACATGGCCGACGCCTTCGCGCGCGTCGGCGGTTCGCCGGCAGCGTGCATCGTGCAGAACGGCGCCGGCGTAACGAACATCTTGACCGGCGTTGCAACCGCCTACCGAGCGCGCTCGCCGATGATCGTTTTGAGCGGTTCGCCGACGTCGAGCCAACTTTATAAAGACACCTACCAGGAGTTGAATCACGTCGCCGTCATGGCGCCGGTGACCAAATGGAGCCACTCCGTCAATCGCGCCGATCGCCTCCCCGAGGCGATCCAGCGCGCGGTTCGCGAAGCGCTCACCCCGCCGTACGGGCCGACGTTCGTCGACGTTCCGCGCGACTATCTCTACGAACTCTTCAGCGGCGAGATACTCAAACGCGAAGCGTTCATGGCGAGCGGCGTCAGCTGTCCTACCGACGACGAGGTCGATCGAACGGTGGCGCTGCTGCGGGATGCCGAACATCCGGTCATCTTGGCGGGCGGCGGAATCGCATGGTCGGCCGACGCCGGCGCCGACGTGGCGGTCCTGGCGCAGCGGCTCGGCGCTCCGATCTGCACGACGTACGGGCACAACGATGCGGTCGATAACGGCGAAGCGTGGTACGTCGGCCCTTTGGGGCGCGGCGGATCCAAGGCCGCGATGCGCGCGTTCGCACAGGCCGACGTTGTCCTCGCAATCGGCACGCGCATGGATCCGTTCACGTTCTTGCCGTACTACGGAGAAGGATACGAGCCGGCGCAAGCGCGTTTCGTGCAGATCGACAACGATGCGCGGCGCATCGGGCAGAATCGACCGATCGAACTCGGCATCTGCGCCGATGCCGGTGAAACGGTGCGGGCGATTCTGGAACGCCTTGGATCTGCAGCGCCCGCCTCGGCCTTTCGAATCGAAGAGATTCGCGCATCCGTCGCCGACTGGCGGCGAGAACTCGACGAGAATGCGCGCTGGGACGGGAGCGTCTTGTCGATGGAAGCGGCGTACGCAGCTCTCGCCGAGGTGATGCCCACCGATGCGATCCGCGTCCTCGACATCGGGAGTAGCCCCTCGTTTTCGTACAGCATGTTTACCTATAGCAAACCGCGCACGCTCATCCCGCCGCTCGGTTTGGGCGGCGTCGGCTTCGCGCTTCCGGCCGCTCTCGGTGCGCGGCTCGCCGCGCCGGATGCCCCCGTCGTCGCGCTGCTCGGCGACGGCGCGTACTCGATGGGGTTCACCGCGCTGTTCACCGCCTACGAGCACTCGTTGCCTTTCGTTGCGATCGTTTTCGACAACGGCGCGTGGGGAGCGGAGAAGGCGAATCAACAGCACTTCTACGATCGGAATTACGTCGGCACCAATCTCAAGTCTCCGGACATCGTGTCGCTTTCGAAGGAGATGGGCGCGTTCTCCGTGACCGCGACGACGGCGGCAGAGATCAAAGACGCCTTTCGTCAAGCGCTGCGCGCCGATACGTTCAGCGTCGTGCGGATACCGGTCGATCCCGAACGCTTCCCGCTTCCGGCTCGGCGCGATGCGCTCAAAAAGCCCGAGCGTCGAATCTACACGTGAACGGCGCCGTGAAGTCCATCGGGATTGTCGGCTACGGCCAGATGGGCGCGGCGATGGCGCCGCGCCTTGCAAAGAAGGTCGACAGGGTGATCGCCACCGACATCGATGCAACGCGCCGCGAGGCCGCGCGGACCGCCGGTTATCTTGCCGAACCGGGAGAGGTTGCCTCGGCTCCTGTGGTGATCCTCGCACTGCGTGGACCTGACGACGTACGAACTGCGACGCTTGGACGTTTTGGCCCGGGTCAGTTCGTCATCGATACGACCTCCATCGATCCCGCAACGGCGATTGCCGCCGCACGCGATTTGGCCGAGCGTGGTGCAACGTACCTGGAAGCACCGGTTCTCGGAGGTCCACCTCAAATCGGTCGGTGGGTCTTCCTGTTTGGCGGGGACGATGAATCGGTCGAGACCGCAGCATCGATTCTGGTCGACGTAGGAGATGGCGATCACTTCGGCGGCGTCGGCAGCGGAAGCGAGGTGAAACTTCTCAACAACGTTTTGACGGGTGTCCACGCCGCCGCTGTGGCCGAGGTCCTTCGGGTCGCGATCGCGCGCGGTCTCGACGTCGGGCGCTTGCAGCGCGCCATCATGCGGAGCGAGAGTGCGGGTCGGAATCCCGTCCTTGAGATTCGCGTGCCAAAAATTTTAAATGGAACGTTGGGAGACACGTTCTCAATCGACAACGAGGCTAAGGATCTGAGGTTGGCGCTCGGCGTCTTCGGAGATGCACCGCTGAGCTTAGCCAAGACGACATACGAGTTATTCCTGAGAGCCCAACAAAGCGGTTGGGGTGCGCGCGATATCGGCAGGCTTGCCGAAGCGCTCGGCACCTGACGCTAACTCCCTAGTACTCGTTGTTCAGAGCATGACCAAGCCGCGTCGCACGCCGTGCGTGACGGCTTCGGTGGGGCTCGAAATGCCGAGCTTCGCGATCTGCAAGCGGGCCGCCGGGATTTCCCGGTGCAAGCCTCACATCTGCTACAACCCATCTCGCATTGCAACGCTGCACGTGAGCGCGCCGGTCAGGCCACCGACTCGAGCGCGAGACTCGAACTCCTGACCCCTTACATGCGAGATATCGCGGGGAGTGCCCGCTCAAGTCTGCTGTACTCTCAAGCCCTTGATTTATCAAGGTTTTAGCGAGTAGCTGACGGTATCCCCATCATGCCAGCGAGGATAGGTGGAGAGTTTCGTTCGATTGGAGGTCTCCCCGATTTTACTCCGCGGCGGCTCCAGAAATCGCGGCTTGTTGTGTGATCTTCTTGGCGAGCCTGGCGAACTCTTCGGGAGCGAG